>VYMG01000098.1_pt1 | contig 39035 bp, 36 predicted proteins | sample 5115261 | NCBI WGS metagenome assembly VYMG01 (sample SAMN12291781, study PRJNA351875) | freshwater metagenome | isolation source: freshwater lake | place: USA: Michigan, Wintergreen Lake | collected 2013-08-08
TAATCCATGCCTCGAATGTCATCATGGTTTGCGATTTATCTCTTATGCGATAGCCGTTCACATCAACATAATGTGCACCTTTTCCATTGGATACCGTTAGTTGTAATGAGTTTCCAATGCACCCTCTTGCGCTTTGTGGATCGCATGATGCTGGAAATTGACCATAAACATACATTGTAGAAAACAATGCAACACAAAGAAATGTGAAAATATATTTCATGATGACAGAGCAAAATTGTTTATTGAATAATTGTGAGTGGCAGAACCTTGCGATATTCTTCTGATGATATCTCCAAGAGATATATACCCGCTTGAATATTTGTATTGAAATGCAGCGTATGCTCACCGGGATATAATCCGCTGAAATATTGAGTAAACAATGCTTTACCACGCATTTCGTAGATAGATACCTCAATATTGCAAAATCTTGAAATTTCGCATTGTAAAGAAAAAGTACCATTATTCGGATGGGGATATATCGCTGTGCTTTGACGAATATCATTAAACGGAGCAATGCCGGCAATAGGACTGTCCAAAATGCCTAAAGGCACAAATCGCCCTTTCAATACTTTTTCTGCCGAATCTTTTGTGCCGCCAAACCATGTTTGAATTATTTCTGAATATACTTTGCGATAATCGTATGTATAAACTAAATCACGATTTTCGTCTAAACTCTGTAAATCAGGATTTTTGCCATAGACACCGCCTTTTACACGATGCCCCCACACAAATTGTACCGAAGAAGCGCCGTGATCAGTGCCACGCGAACCGTTTTCATAGGGGCGTCTTCCAAATTCCGACACTGTCATTCCTATAACTTTATTATGGAAATTTTGAGCTAAACAATCATCGGAAAAGCGGCTGACGGCATCGGCTATTGTATTTAATAAATTGGGGTGAAGCCCTCCATTGCCAATATCTTGCTGTTGAACATGCGTGTCAAATCCACCCATATTACAAACAAAAACCCTGCTTTTTAGCCCGCCGCTAATCAACCGAGCGATAAGTTTTAATTGTAATGATAAACTATTTCCTCTGTATTCGATACTATTTTTACCTTTATCGAAGGCTTGTTTTACAACTTGTGAATAGCGATCGCTTTGTTGTGCTAAAGTTCTGACAAAATTATATTCATTTGCATACGAAGAACTATCGGCAATCGGCTCTTCATCGGGTGTAAGTCCTGCGCCCAATTCAAAGAATTTTTGCGGATCAGTGAGAGCAATCCCCATATCACCTTTATCACTTTGCAATAAAAGAGAGACAGCGGCTCCGATTTGAATACACAGCGGATGGTCGGGAATTTCTATCGGGAAATTGGGTAATGCATCAGCAAAATATCTACCAATCCATCCATCGGATAATCGAATATTCGGGTCAGAACTATTGATACCGCTGAGCCAAATATCTGTTGAACGAAAATGCGATAAATTAGGATTTTCATAACCGATACCTTGAATTATTGCCAATCTTCCCTCATCGAACATTCCCATAAATCCTTCTTTGTGGGCATTGTTCACCAAAGCGGGGTGCATATATGTATTCGATGATAATATTCTTTTTGCATCTTTTTTGGGAACACCAATTCCATTTTGTGGATTCCTCAAAGCATAATAGCCATCATCATCGCATGGAATAATAGTATTTAATCCGTCATTGCCCCCGAATAATTGAATAATGACAAGAATGGAGTCATTTTCAGCTTCAATGCCAAGAGGGGTGACCGGATCGCCGGCAACTAAAGGCATACCGCCTATGACGATAGGTGCTATTGCTGCCGCTGTTGCGCTATAGTGTAAAAAATCTCTGCGTTTCATAAATAAACCTTTCATTAATGTGATAATTTAGCACAATTGAAAATCCGGTGCTTTGCTGATAACGGTTAATAATGCTTTTATGCCGCGTGCGGCAGCACTTATGCCGGTAAGCATTTCTGGCCATTCATAATCAGGTTGTTTCTGCAATAAATAGTCATTTCTGTAACGAATATGTCTTTCATCAGTAATGAGTTTTGGCAATAGAAAATTCTCTATATGACGTGTGAGTTTATCTGCATTATCATAATCGGGAAATTGTTTAGCAAAGGCAATTAACTGTTGATCGTTCATGGCATTAATCGTATCTAATGCAAATTTACGTCGTAAAGGATATGTCTTTGTGCTAATCCAAGTCCTGTAACCTTCCCATCCCGCAACATTGGGAGGATCCATGATGGATTGTTCGAAGTTTCTGATTTGAGTGACGGGTGAGTTTATTGTGACGGATAATTGCCTTGCTAAACCAACAACAAATTCAAGTGGAGTTTTTATCTGATTTCCACGATGAGCTTCATCAAAAAAGTGTTCACTTGCAAACAAAGTCATTAATGTTGGCTTTACAGAAAAATTATTTTCAATAAATGTTTGTGCTAAATCATTGATAATTGTTGATTCGATTTTGGGATTACTATAGACAAAGAAGTGATAAAATTTCCTTGCCATAAATCGCGCTATTGCTTGTGTTCTGCGCTCGAATAATATGTCAATTAACTTTTTTACCTCTTCATTTTTTACTAAATATTCTGTATTGGAATCATTGTCGCGTGCAGGTATGGTAACACCCATAAATTGTTTTGCTTCTTGATCATGCGCTGCTGAGGAAAAATATGAAGAAAAATACCCGTTTAATGCCGGCTCATCATTGAACATACCGACTTTCCATCCTGTGAGCACTCTTGCTGCTTCTTGCACATCGCCTTCGGTGTATTGACCAATACCCGTAGAATATAATTCCATCAATTCGCGAGCATAGTTTTCATTGGGCTTGCCCTTGGCATTGAGATTGCCGCCAAGATAGACCAACATTGCGCCATCTAATGTTATATCAAAGACTAACTTTTTGAAATCGGCAACTTTGTCGGCATGAAACACCAGAAATTGTCTGAATAACTGCTGCGGTGGAATATACGATTCATCAAAAGCAAACTCGGATGTGAAATGTCCGCTCCAAAACACTGTCAATTTTTCCAATGTGCCGAATGTGTCTTTTATCATACGGTCTATCCACCATTGTTGGAAGTTGGCAAATTGACTTGACCATTTACCATAAATAGAGTTTTGGGTAAATATGTCAGCACCCTTAGGATTTTCAGTTACCTCGTCTATCCAATTCGGCTTGGTTGTAATGTCCGGCACTGTGTCTCCGAAGAGCATCGTCACCGCTTCGGTGGAGGTTTTCCCGACAAGAGATGCAGCCATTGAATATGGTGATGCAAAACTAATCCGCCGCAACAAATGATATGCATCCTGTAGGGTCAATGGCGAACTGTAGGGTGCTAAACTTGTAGCACTACTCTGCGGTGTCGGCTCAATGCTTTCGGCACTGTTATGGCGAAAGTGAACGCTAAGAAACTGTCGTCTGTTCATATCTATTCCTCATTTTAGGATACATGAAGGTTTTTTACTGCGAAAAACTACGTATTTTTCGGCATCTGTCAAACAAAAATGTGAATGTTCTGCTTTTGTTACAATCGTTCTTAACATATAAAAGATTTCGACGCTTCTCTTTTTTTACGCCTATCAGCATGATACTTTTGCTTTTAGTGATGTATGGCGTGCCATGTTCGGCTCAAGTGACAAAATTACAAAGTGCAGAAAATCGCCAAGCGGAGAATAAAGAGCTTCTCTTGACAACCGATAAAATTGCGAACACACTTGTTTCTACCATTGCTGTGCGCGGGCTGTGGCATACGCCGTTTGGAAATCTTCGATTAGATGAACAATACCGAGCAACATCCATCATCAGCACCAATGCAGCCACACGTGATGATCAGGCACTACTGTTGGAACATTCCTTCGCTTTGGACACTTCATTTTCATTGCTTTCGCGCGGTTTCGTTTTCTTAACGCAAGATTCCCGTGATATTGGTTTGTCGAGTTTGCAACGCTATTCCTTTATTTCCGGCATTCGGTGGCAACCCGAACAATATGCAGAGCTGACAGTGTTGGGCGGCATAGAAAATAATATTCAATTGGGTATTGAAGCTACTGGTAGCGTTGCTTCGGTTGAAGCAAAAATAGCCGACTTAGATTGGGAAGATTACACTCTTACGGGTTCTTCTGTCTTAGATATTCGCCAATTGGATGCGCGAAGAACAAACTCTGATTTTTCAAATCAATTTTCTATGATTTCCTTGGGTGACAGTAGGCAAAATTCATTGCAAATTCAGGGGTATTATCGTCGTCTCGGAAGGGATTTTTTCACTTTTGTTAATGCCGAGCAAACACGCGAAGTGGAGCAGCGTTTAGAAAATCGTTATGGCATCAATGGTCAGATACGCACTGTTTTGCATAAATCTTTGTCGGCGGCTGTCGAATATACTCTTGAACAAGGAACTATTGACAGACGCTATGCGGGGCGAGTTCCCGGCACATTACAAACCTATGTCAATAGAGGGCTTGAGGAATTACAATTACAGATAACGGCATCGCTTCTGTATGCGACTTCTCTTGGTGATTACAAAATTGGAATGCACTATTTTTCAAGGAATGAACGCAATGATATTGAGCGTGTTTTTGATATTAATGTCGTAGATGAAATAGCATTGCGAACACAGGAACAACAAAGAGACAATACAGCACAAAGAGTCCGATTATTTGGCAATGCGACCATAGGTGTATCCAAATCCGATACTTTCTACATTAACGGGCTTTATTCGCTATTGCGCTACGATACTCCAAGTGTGCTCAACTTTGACGATAGGGATGAATTACAAGCAATAACCGAAATGCGCTATAAACGCTCCGTGAGTTCTGCTCTTACTTTTGATATAACCGCCAGAGCCCAAGTGCTGCATCTTGTGTTTATAAAACAACAAAGAAGTTCTTTAAACAATTGGAACAGAATATTTACCTTAAGCCCATCAATTTCAATACGAACGAAGAGATTTACCGCACATCCTCGCTTTGAAGTTTTGGCAAATTACACCGTATATGATTATGAACAGCAAGCCGCAGAAACACGCAGTTTTTCCTTCAGGCAAATTTCATTGCGCGATTCCATTCAAATCAATCTCTCAGATGATTACCTACTTGAAGCACGATTGTATGGGCGCCACTTTGAAAGAGGGCGATTGTATTGGACAGATTTCGCCGAAACACCGATAAGCAGCAATGATGAATATTTCATAAAACTACTCGCTTTTAGGCGAAATATAAGCCAATGGTCTGTGGGTGTGGGTGCCAGATATTATGCACTAATACAAAAATCACTAATTTTGACACCGAATATCGGTATATCGGGTGATGCCGTTCAGCGATTTTATGGTCCTGAGGTTCAATGCGATTATCGTCTCGGCGGTGGGTCAACGGTTGTTCTCAATGGTTGGTACGAGCGTCAAACTGTTAACGGAGTAGCAATTCGCTATGTGCCGAACTTGTTCCTTCATACGAGTATTTTATTATAATTTTACAAGGTGATTATGTCGGATTCATATATTTCACGGAATGATGCCACGGAGGAAAATGTCTTGGTACTGCCGAGTGACACGCGAAGAATTGTTGAGATTGAGCCATTTCTTACTTCGATTGATTGTTGTCGCTATTTGAGCAAAAACCGGCGTTTCAATATGTTGATTGCGGTTACGGAAGCGGTAAATAATGCCATCACCCATGCTCATAAATCTGATTATACTAAAAATGTCAGTATTCGTGTTCGATGTTTGAATGAAGGCATGACGGTAGCAGTCAAAGATAATGGGAAGGGATTTCCAATTGCCGATGTGCCGGACCCGCGCGATGGAGATAATGTATTGAGGACGCATGGACGAGGCGTTTTTCTTATCAAAGAACTTGCCGATGATGTTGATTTTTCCATCACACCTCATGGAACCACTGTTACTATGTTTTTTTCACGTTCATGAGTGCTTGAGTGTCATTAATTTCTGAATCCTTAGCCATTACCTTCAAAGATATTCGCAGCGAATTACGTACGCGTTATAATCTGATTGCCATAGTATTGTTTGTTGTGACATCGGTGACCACTGTGGTTTTTAGTATTGGCGATGAAACTTTTACGCCGGAATTATCGGCGGGTTTATTGTGGATTTTACTTGTTTTCGGCAGCATGACAGGGCTGGCTCGGTGTTTTGTTGTTGAAGAAGAAAGAGCCACACGTCTTTTTTTGCAAGTAAGTTCTCGCTCAATTTCTGTTTATTATGGGAAATTGATTTTCAATATGATAGTTGGTGTTTTTCTTAATGGTATCACATTTCTACTCTTTTTACTTTTTTTACCGATAGAAATTTCATCCGGGTGGTATGCATTGCTTTCTATGTCGTCATCCATCATAGGCTTAGCATCGGCAAGCACCATTGTTGCCGCTATCATTGCACAAGCCCAAGGAAAAGCCATTTTATTCCCGGTATTGATGTTCCCGATAATGTTGCCTATTGTATTGGTTGGCTTAGAAACTTCGGTCATAATGTTTAGTGCTAAATTTATTGAGCCGGAATATAATATGATTGTCGTGGAGTTGAGTTATTCGATTATTCTCATCACGGTATCAACATTTCTTTTCGATTATGTATGGTCTGAATAGAGTTTGAAAAAAAAAGTGGCTTTTTTTGACAATTTTCTACACATAGTAAAAAAAAATTTGGAGTATGTTGAACTATTCCTTATTTTAGCTGCGTAATTGTTGATGGATGTATGTGATTCTGTGGTATGTGGCGATAAAGCAATAGATAAAACCCTAAAAATCTATTGTCTGTGTATCTGCCATATCTATTGATATCGGCGTAGATTTTGTGGACAATGTGAGCATTATAGATTCATAATACCATAAAAAGAAAGGATTGTTTTTATGCTTTACTAAGCGTCGGAATGATAAATAAAACGCGTTCGTAACCATTTGCAAAAGTCCCGGTTATGTATTTTTCGCTTCTGATGCCACACGGTAACTCTATATCACTAAAGAACTCTTATATCCTCATATCCCTTGACATTGCCATGATGAAGTTTAATGATGAATTTTTTATAAAATGTTGCTATTGTTATATTGGCGGAAGTCCCAGTTCTTTTAAGTATTTATTATGTGTTTCTTTTGCTTTGTTAATGACTTTATCAATGGTAACAAGTTTTTTATGTACTGATTTTAGGTCAATTATTTCTTCGTCTAAAGATGTGCTCACATAACGTGAAATATTGAGATTATAGTCATTTTTAATAATTTCTTCCATTGATACTCTGCGAGAGTAACGGTCTTCTTCTTTTCTGTGTTTATAAGTGTCAAGTATTTTTTGGATATGTTCCGGCAATAAGTTGTTTTGCCGTTTGCCTTTTTCAAAATGATCTACGGCATTGATGCATAACACATCATCAAATTTTTTGCATTTCTTCAATACCAAAATACACACAGGTATTCCGGTCGAGAAAAACAGGTTTGCAGGCAGTCCGATAATGGTATCAATATTTCCGTCCTCTAAAAGTTTTCTTCTGATTCTTTCTTCTGCGCCGCTTCTGAATAAAACACCGTGAGGTAAGATAATTGCCATTGTTCCTTCTTTACTCAAAAAATGAAAACCGTGCAAGAGAAATGCAAAATCAGCTGCTGACTTTGGAGCAAGTCCGTAACTTTTAAAACGAAAATCTTCTCCCATTGCTTCCGTGGGTTCCCAACGATAGCTGAATGGGGGATTGGCTACGATAGCATCAAACTCACGTTTCTTGGATGGATTTATTTCATTGAGAATTTCCCAATCATTAAGTAAAGTGTCTCCATGGTGAATGTCAAATTCGGTGTCTTTGACGCCATGCAAAAGCATGTTCATTCTTGCTAAGTTGTAGGTCGTGATATTTTTCTCTTGTCCGTAAATTTTGCCGATTGTTCCTTTCGCATCAGTCATTTTCTTACGAACATTGAGCAACAAAGAACCCGAACCGCAGGCAAAGTCTAAAACTCGTTCAATCTTTTTCTTTTCTCCTTTGCTTGGGTCTTGGCTGTCAAGTGTTACAATACCAGAAAGAATATCGGAAATTCTCTGAGGTGTATAAAATTCACCGGCTTTTTGTCCTGAACCTGCTGCAAATTTACCAATGAGATATTCATAAGCATCACCCAAATAATCAATATTTTTATCGAAACTATTTATGCCTTCCGCAATTTTCTGTATGATATTGCAAAGTTTTTTATTTCGTTCCGAGTAGTTTTTGCCGAGTTTATCGGAATCTAAGTTAATCTCGGAAAACAGACCTTGAAATGTGCTGTCAAAGGATTGATTTTCGATAAATGAAAAGCCATCTTGCAAAGTACGAAGCAACTCATTGCTTTGGATTTTAGCCATTTCCGAAATGCTGTTCCACAAAAATTGCGGCTCAATGACATAATGAACTTTTCGCCGCATTTGCTTTTCAAAATCGTTGATGTCTTTCGGGTTTTCTTTATACCATTTAGCAAGTGGTGTCACACTTCCTTTTGGCGCAGGGTAATCTTTGCCTAATTCCTTTTTTGCTGCTGCTTCATAATTGTCACTTAAATAGCGTAAGAACAAAAATGAAAGCATATAATCTCGGAATTGGTCAGCGTTCATTGCGCCACGCAATTCGTCTGCGATTTTCCAAAGTGTATTGCCTAATTGTGTTTGATTATTTTCTGTCATGGTTGCTCCTGATTATTTTCTTGCATAGCTTTTATTTCATTTCTCAACAAAGTGTGTAATTCATCTTTGGGTAATAATAATTGGTATTCAGCGACGCCAATGGGTTTGTTGATGTCTTGCAAAGCAATTTCCACATCCAAATGGTCTTTGTCTGCACAAAGTATAATGCCAATAGATTGGTTTTCGTTTTCGCCTTTTTCTAATTTGTCCAGCAGCGAAAGATAGACATTCATTTTGCCTACATATTCCGGCTTAAAACTTCCTATTTTGAGTTCCATAGCCACTAATGACTGCAAGCCACGATGAAAGAAAAGCATATCTACAAAATACTCTTTGTTGTTATACTCCAGTCGGTATTGGTTGCCAATAAACGAAAAACCTTTTCCCAATTCCAACACAAAAGATTTAATCTTTTCGACCAGTCGTTTTTCTAAATCTGATTCTTTTACTTTTTCTGTAATACCTAAAAAACCAAGATTGTACGTGTCTTTAAATACTCCGTTAACATAGTCTGCTTGAGCTATCGGAAGCGTTTCGCTAAAATTATGCGATTGGATTTGCTTTTGGGCATAGCTGTCCATTTTTATGGCATTAAGCAACCAATCTCTACTCCAACCTTTATTGACCGCTTCGATGGCATAAAAGGTTACGGCATCAAGCGATTGAACCTTGTTGATTAACAGCACATTGTGCCCCCAAGGCAAAACTGCGACAGCCTGTCGCAGTTTCTCATCTGCCAAATGATACCGCTCATAAAAGCGTTTCATATCCCACAAATTGCGAGGCGAAACGCCCATATCGGGGAATTGTTTTTTTAGGTCAATAGAAAGTTGATTCACCACTCCGCTACCATATCCTTCTGCTAATTGCTTCTCAAACAGTAATTTCCCTAAGTTCCAATACACAGCGTTGGTAGTCTTTGCCAATTGTCTGGCAAGCACATTTCGAGCTGCATGAATTTCGGCAACAGCTTGTTGCAAAATTTCACCATATTCCGGATGGTTTATGTTTATTACTTCACTCATTCTGTTACTTCATTTAGATTAGGAAAATATACCATCGTCTGAACCTTGATTTTTTTGATTATCCTGATTTCCTTGATTTTTTGAATCCTATTCATCTTGCAATTCAGATGAATCATGGTTCAGACAACTGCGGAAACAATCCTTGCAATAACCCTTTTTTGTGCAGTTGCAGTGCTTCCAATTTTTGACCTTGTGCAATAATTAAATCGTCAACAGAAGATAGGGCAGAGGCGATTTTTTTTTGTTCTTCTAAATTGGGGAACAAAATTGAAAACATCCTTACATTACCCATAGTAAGAGCAGGCTGTGAACTTGATGAAATATACTTTGAAATTTCAATGTCTTTAAATTGTGGGATATTAAAGTACTGCAATAGAAACTTTGGATTTACAAATTTTTTATTTGCTCTAATCCTAGATACGTTTGGTGCCAAATAAAATCTGTTGTTTTCTTCTATTAAGGCAACTTCACCAATTGTTCCGATATAAGTAAACATCAAATCATCAATATATAATTTGCTTCTTCCTAACATATTAAGGTCGCTATTGTCAATGTATTTCACATCAGTCAAGTCAAGACTATTGTTTTTAATATTCAAACCCCTAAGTGCAATGATTTCTCCTTTATCTTCGTATTTAATATGTTTGGTAAACTCATAACCTGCTAGTTTTGAAACATCCGAAATCTCCCCCAACTTCTTCACCTCCCACTCTCCACTATTCTCAAACTCCTTAAACCGAAGTTTCGGCACAGTTTCCCCTTCCTGCGGAAACAAATTTTGCAAAAGCCCTTTTTTATGCTCTTTCAGCACTTCCAATTTTTGGTTCTCGGCTGTGATAACTTCATCTAAGGACGAAAGGCAAGCAGCGATTTTTTGTTGTTCCTTCGGAGAAGGTAACTCAACTACAAATTGACTCAATACTTCTTTTGTAATCGTTTTGATAATTCCACCGGGAGCTTTTAGTTTTTCAATTTCAAAAAGCAGGAATAATAAATATGCAAAAAATGTTTTGTCTAATTCAATGTAAAATTCTTCGAACAACAATAGAGTTCTATCAATGTAGGCATCATACTGAGTAATTGCCACCCTGCCGATTGACCCTTGAATTGTAATTATTACAGTTCCTTTCGGAATAAATACACTTTGTTCCGCTCCTAACTTGCTAATTTTATTTTTGGTTTTTGGCTTTAATTTAAAATCTTCGCCAACATCGTAAACTTGTATAAAGGGCATACCATTTATGTCATCATACCATTCAGGCAGACCATATGGTTGAGGAAAACTTCCTCTTCGAAATCCGGCTATATTTATTAAAGTGTCTTCGACCCAATTTCCATCATTCACAAACTCAGGAAATCTCAGTTTCGGCACCAATGTATTTTTATTTTTTTTACTCATTTGTCTGCACACGATTAATGGATTTTTGGATTAACGGATTACTGTTTTCGGGATTATTGTATTTAGATTGCAGGCTATCTTGTCTGTCCTTTAATCCTCTAATCGTGTTGGAGACATTGACAAGATTTTTATTGTAAACCCTTTTAAAGTCTAAGCTTTTTCCACCAAAATTGATTAACAAACCATCGGCAATGTTGTATGCTTCGCAGTAGTTAATGGCTTGAGCTTTATGAACATCTTCTAATGTCTCTATGGCTTTCAATTCAACCATTATTTTGTTTTCTACGAAAAAGTCCACACGTCTGGTTCCTATCTCTTCATCTCTGTAATAAATTTTCATTTCTTTCTCACGTTCAAATTCCAAAGCCGCATAACGCATTTCAATGGCTAATGCCCGCTGATAAATAACCTCTTGAAAACCATTGCCTAAAATACGATGCACTTGCATTGCACACCCAATTATCTTGTGGGTAAGTTCATTAATATTACTATCTGTATGTAAAATCGTGTCCATCCTCTTAATCTATGTAATCCTGTTCAGACATCATACGCTTTTAGTCCCGATATTTCATGCCCTTCGGCTTTCTTTTTTAAAATGTGCGTCAATTCTTCCATCAATACCAATTCTCTTTTTGTGCGTTCTTTCCAACCTAAATCCAAAGGTTCAAAGAGCTCACTTAATTTATCGGCATCAAAAATCATTCGGCTAATTATTTCATCTGTAAATTGTTGCAATGCTTTAACTTCCAAACCGTTATTCTGTGCTATCTTTGCCAATGTTGTAGCAATCTTTTCTTCCTTGAATTTTTGAAAGTTTTGATTTAATTGATTTTCTGATTGCCCAATAGTCCAGTCTAAACTATCTATAAATTCAGAGATATCTTCGTCCTCAATAAAATTAGAATTGGATTTCAACAAACCTTTTATTTGCTCTTTTGTCATTCGCTGCTTACTTGGTTTTTTACCCAAGTTTGCTGCTGTTAGTTTCATTATATAATCATAATCAATAATGGCAGAAGCAAACAGCACAAATTCAAAATCCAATTGCTGAATGGTTGAACCTGCATTGTCGCCATCTTTTTGCTGAATTTCTTTAAGTTGTTTGGCAATTTCCAAATATGAACTGCGGAAAGAACGCAATTGCTCTTCGGGCATCAAGTTTTCAATCTTTGCTTTTTGTTCATCGTTCAGGTCGGTGTATTGGTCAAGCTGTGTTTTTAATCGTTGCACTTCTTTAAAGCGATTGATAAATTCCACACGGGCAGCATCACCTTTGATATTGTACACTTCCTGCGGTTCGGCAACCATGTTTTTATCTTCCATCCACTTTTCCATTGCCTTAACCGCATCTTGGTATTTTTCCATTACCTTCGGTGCAGGGTCAACCAACCAAATTTCTTTGGCTCGTTCTGCAACACTTTCACCGCTGAATAGGGCAATAGCTCTGTCAACTTCGGCTTGTTGTTGGCGGAAATCTAAAATATTGCCCGCAGGTTTATTGGTAGGCTCACTTCCAGTGGAATGCAACGTGCGATTCGTTCGGCTGAAAGCCTGAATCAGTCCGTGAAATTTTAAATTTTTGTCAACATACAATGTATTCAAATATTTACTGTCAAAACCTGTGAGCAACATATCCACCACAATTACCAAATCAATTTTGTTTTTGCGTGGATAATCGGCATTGCTGAACTTCTGAAATTTGATGCGTTGCTGAACATCTTGATAATACAAATCAAACTCTGTAATTCTATGGTTTGAGCCATATTGCTTGTTGTAATCGTTGATGATGTCTTCTAATGCTTTTTTCTTCTTTTCAGGTTCAACTTTGTTATCGGCTTTTTCTTGTTGTAAATCTTCCTGTAATTGCTGAACATCTTTATTTCCTTCGGCAGGAGGAGAAAATACACAAGTAATATTTAGCGGAACAAAATCAGGATTTTGCACAGGCGCAGCATGCTGCGTCTGTACGAATAAATTATAATATTCAATGGCATCATTGATTGAAGCAGTTGCTAACAATGCATTGAAACGCTTATTATGTGTTGCAGCGTCATGTTTTTTCAGAATGGCGTTAACAACCGCTTTTTTATGGTCGGTGCTTCCAACCGTTACATTTTTTTCAGGTTTGAAATAGTCAATATGAAAACGCAACACATTTCTATCTTCTATTGCATGAGTGATAGTGTAGTTGTGTAACGGATTTTGGAAAATGTCTGTGGTGGTTACATAAGAACCTTCTGTTCCATCAATTTGTTTGTAAGTTGCGTTATCGTCAAAAATCGGAGTTCCAGTAAAACCGAATAGCTGTGCTTTCGGGAAAAACTCTTTGATGGCTTTGTGATTTTCTCCAAACTGTGAACGGTGGCACTCGTCAAAAATGAAGACGATGCGTTTATTGCTCAGTGCTTGTAAGCGTTCTTTGTAATTGTTTTTATTGTTTGGGTCTAAAGCCAAACCCAATTTTTGAATGGTCGTAACAATTACTTTGTTGGCATAATCTTCCGAAAGCATTCGTCTTACTAAAGTTTCTGTGTTGGTATTTTCCTCAACACAACCTTCCTGAAATTTGTTGAATTCCTCACGGGTTTGTCTGTCAAGGTCTTTACGGTCAACCACAAACAAACATTTTTCAATGTTCGGATTGTCTTTGAGTAGGGTAGAAGCTTTGAAAGAAGTCAGCGTTTTTCCGCTTCCTGTGGTGTGCCAAATGAAGCCGTTTCCTTTGTGTTCCTGAATAGAATTGACAATTGCCTTCACTGCATACATCTGATATGGTCGCATGACCATAAGTTTCTGTTCGCTTGCAACCAAAACCATGTATTTGCTTATCATTTGGCTTAATGTGCATTTGCTCAAAAACTTTTCAGAAAAATCATGTAAGTGTGTGATTTTTTTGTTGTCCTCGCTGGCAAACTGATAGATAGGCAAAAATTGTTCGTCAGCATTAAAACTGAAATGTGCAGGGTTGTTATTGGCAAAATAATATGTGTTTGAACGGTTGCTTACAATGAACATCTGCATAAAGCAAAGCAATGAATTTGTGTAACCGTTTCCCGGGTCGCTTTTGTAGTCCACAATCTGTTGCATGGCATTTCGTGTACTAATCTCCAAGCTTTTCAATTCAATTTGCACAACAGGAATTCCGTTGATCAGCAAAATCACATCATAACGGTGATGGCTTTTACTTGTGTTCATGCGTAATTGATTGATGACTTCAAACTCATTTTTGCACCAGTCTTTGATGTTTACCAAGGTGTAATGCAAAGGAGTTCCGTCCTCACGGGTAAAGGTGTTTATCTCCCTTAGTCGTTTTGAGGATGCAAAAACGTCCGGGTTTATAATTTCCTTAGAAAGTCTTTCAAATTCTGCATCAGTCAAGTTCACACGATTCAAGGCTTGAAACTTCTCACGGAAGTTCTTTTCAAGGGAAGCCTTGTCCCGAATGTCTGCCCTGTGAGTGTATTTCAGGTCAGTCAATTTGGTAATCAAACTATCTTCTATGTGTATCTCTTTTATCATCTAAATTTTATAGCAATAAATGTTTGTTCTGCAATCAATCTATGGTTTGCTAAAGACCCCTTAGCACGTATTGGGCGGACTATGATTGTTGTCTGTTTTGCATTAAGTTTTTTATTTCCATTGTGTTAGAGTGTTGATGATTCACGGACATTATCACATTGCCATAATATATCCCTCAAAACTACAAAACTTTAGTAATACATAAAAAAGTCCACCGAGAAATTCAATGTGTACCAACTCCTGCAACAATTTCTGTGAATTGTACATGGAACGAAGAAAACGCAATAGCAATTTCAATTTATTCACTCACGGGGACAAGTATGCATCCTCAAACTTTGCATCACTCTACTTTTTTTTCAATTTCTCAAATAGAAAAAGTTAAACACTTCGCCTTGATTAAAAGGGCTGACAACTTCACCAAGCAGCCCTTTAGGTGTTAATGATATTCTGAAAAAATGAAAAGGTCGTATTTCAGTTTCAAACTCGGCAATATCTTCGAATCTTTTTTTTGTTCCAATCAATAAAGGATGCTGAATTCCACCGCCGCCACCGGAGACAATGGTATGTTTTAATTCAGGGACAAAACGATTTGTTTTATCGAGTGGGGTCTGGTCGCCATGCATAAAAATAAAATGCTCAAAAGCATGGGAATGTCCACTCATATATACGACGGATTTTTTTGCCTCGAAGAAAATATCCCAAAAATGTTCTTTTGTTTTACTGTCCGGTCCTGTGACGGTATTGTTCGTAAATGGCGGATGATGAGAGCACACAAAAAAGTAACGTATGCTGGTATCTGCATCTAATTCATTGACAGTATTGCGATACCAATTGTCTTGTGCTTTGATAAATTCCGGCGATAATTGGTCAAAATTATCATTGACAACAATCACAGCCAAAGCACCGAATTTATGGACTGAAAATGATTTGTTTTTTTCTGGATAATGCTTTTGAACACTTTCTATGGCTTTTGTAGGATTCAACATATATTCGTGATTGCCCATTACAGCCAAGAGCGGAACTTTTTGCCGTGAAAGTGAATCCTTGAAGTTATCGAAATCAGACCATTCTTGGCTTGGGTCATTATCTGCAAGCGCGGTGATATCGCCAAGATGAATAACAGCATCCTTTTTTTCCAATCCAAGTATGGTATTATAAATTTCCTTACGAGCAGAATCATTATTATTATAGACAAATCTATTTTTGTCAATAATAGTAGGGGATTGCGTATCGCCAAGAAAAATTAATGTCTGTGCTGATATGCCGTTAATTGTGATAAGAAAAAAGAGTATTGCAAAAACAAATGTATGTATCATACTATTACCAAGCAAGAAGTGAATAATGATATGAAAATTGTAAAGTTATTAATCGTTGTTGGAGTTCTGTGATATTATGGAGTGTTAATCGCATACCGAGTGCTGTTTTATTATAGACATGAATGTGATAATCGAAGCCGCCCGATAAACCCGCATTCATTTGAGAAGTAGCCACTTTGGTACCGAACGATGAGTTAACTGCAATAATGTCATAATACCCTAAACCACCATATAATGAAACATTATCATGGATTTTCATGCCAAAAACACATAATAATGGGATTGCCTGCCATTGCGAACTTACCGATGTTGCTCCGAATTGTGTCATGACATTTTCTTTGTCAATAGTATTCATAAATAACCATCCCGTCTCAAATCCAATGCTTAACAGATGTTCCGGCTGCCAAAACAATGATAAAGTGCCCCCAAAACCTGTACGTCGCGCATAATCCGGTAATCTGTCGCTATCAATAGAGTTAACAGAAATTCCTGCAGCTGCACTCATCATTAACTCATTTTTTGTATTGATTTGTGCATGCACGGTACCGGACATACATACTGCAATAATCATGACAATGAAAAATATATTATTGCACATAGTATTCGTAGGCAACGATGGATGGAAAATTGGTGAGTATGCCATTAAATTGACCTTCTGCCAAGAATTTACGAATAAATTTTTGATCATCTAATGTCCATACTAATGCAAAGCGACCCTCTTGCTTTACGGTTTGAATCAGTTCATTTTGTGTGCCCAGAGTCCAGCGTGGTGCAAACACACGCGCATTTACTTTCCTCATATCGTCCACTGATGTTTCCACTATGCTCGGAATAGTGGAAAATTGTGGTAAAGTCATAAAATCCTGAATAAATTCTTCGGAAGCTAAACCCGTTGCAATAAATAACGATGTATTTTTTTCTTTTGCTTTTTGAGTAAATTCTTTTTGTAAAGGAATTATTGCGCGCATTGCATTGACGGATTTGATGTCTAACCATACAAAACGCAATGTAGTGCTATCAATAATGAATTGAAGAGCTTCGCGTAATGTTGGAATATCGGAACCATCGTGAAGTTTTGCGAATGTTCTAATTTGTGTAAAGGAAAATGATTCTACGGGACCAATTAAAGTACCATTTCCAATCAGACGTGAGTTAAAATCTGTGTCGTGATATAAGATAGGAATACCATCAGATGTTAACTTAATGTCAATTTCAACTGCATTAGCACCTATATATTCGGAGAATCGGATTAAGTTTATAGAATTTTCCGAAAATGGTAATAAATCTGAATTTCTTCCACCACCCCGATGTGCAATAATAAAATAGTTTTCATTTCGAAATTTGCTCGGTCGTATATATCGTAAAGTCAATGTTTGTCTATTTTCTCCGGCTGTTGATAGTATATTGAGCGTCAATGGAATATTTGCCAAATCTGATATATTCCCGGAACGAATGATAGACATTATTGATGAGGTATCTTGTATGATACATTGCACTTTTCCTGTATTGATAGTTAATGGATTGCGCCAAAAGCCGGAAAATGCAAAAGTATTTTGTACTATACCTCCTTTGAGAACAGCATAAGTACCGCTATTTTCGAAGTATATACATAAGACACCATTCGTCCAATGCAGCACTGCTTTTGAACCCCAATTGACTGAGCTTTCGACAATGTCATATACTCCTTCGGTGGCAGACATGAACGGCGATTGCAATGGAGTGCTTTGTTGTATGATGGTATCATTGTCAAAGGTAGGATGCACAATTTCCGGATTATCGGTGCAACCGCTTTGTAAGACGATAACAAGCATACAAAATATACTATAAAACCATTTGATGTCAGTACTATGGAAATGTAAATGCACAGAACACCTCAGGAACAGTTAAAGTACGTTTGAAAGTTTCAAAAGCGGGCCATGCCTGATAGACAAAATCTGAATATGAAATCTTTAATCCAAGGGCGCAGCGCTGATTGGGAAAAAATGGCTGTTCAACAATCACAGAAAGTGCCAATCCATTTCTTCGATTACGTGCATCGCTAACTTGTATGTCACCGGCAAATGTTTGTTGCGAGGTAATATATTCTGCTTCAGCACGAGCCGAGATGAAAACGTGCTCATAATGATATCCGCATTGGATGTATGGATAAGTCAGCCAACTGTTGATTGAGTTGTCGAAACCATTAATTGTGACGAAACCAAGCAGGTGACCAAAGTCTGCACCGATTGCAAAGTCAAATGAAGATAGAGGATAATTCCATTGCAATCCTACTAAAAGCCGATTAGTAAGAATCATGGTATTCAGCTTTCCTAATAAAGCGAAATTGTACGGTAAACCATACGCAATGTCGGCTTGAAGAAATGGAAATCTGTTGATTTCTTCTTCCACGATGTCTCGCGGAATTGAAGTTATGGCAATACCTGCTGCCCACGTGAGTGTATAAGGCGAATGACGAGAATTGAAGACAGTGTTATCCGCACTGTCCAATGTTACTCCCCACATGGAAGACACGCAGATTAATTTTACTACAAAGATGAATAGCAGTTTTCTCATACTTCCAAAAATACGACAACGTGTAAATATAAAAGTACGTGGACTGAGTGGGCACAAATCTGCTTTATGGATAGGATACAACAGACAATGCGCCATAATTTTCAATGGGCATTGAGCGCAATGAAAATAACAAGGGCATTACATCTGAATATGTAATGCCCTAAGTATTTTATCTTTCAAAGGATTAAGGTACGATGATTGATGATTTCCCATAGTCAGGTTTGATATCTTCCGGTGACCGAGAGTCAATCAAGATTGGTTTTGTGTTACCTGCTTTTTCTTGAATAGCCATAAGTGCTTTGATTACGGCTTCCGGTCTTGGTGGACATCCTGAGATGTAAGCATCAACCGGAATGAATTGGTCTATGCCTTGGACTACCGAATAAGAGCGGAACATACCGCCGGTTGAGGCGCATACTCCCATGGAAATGCACCATTTAGGGTCAGGCATTTGATCCCATATTTTACGAACAACCCAACTCATTTTATATGTGACAGTGCCTGCTACGATAAGTAAATCGCATTGTCTTGGAGAAAAACGAAATACCTCCGACCCGAAGCGGGAAACATCGAAACGCGGACCTGCAAACGCCATCATCTCGATACCGCAACAAGAAATCCCAAGAGGCATGGGCCACATTGCATTTTTTTGTGCCCATTGAACGACAGCATCAACCGTTGTCGTCAAAAAGCCCTGTTTTGCCAAATCTTCACTTAACGCCATTGAAGTGCTCCTTTTTTGATAACATAAATGAATCCGGCAAAGAGAAGTATCATGAACAGATTCATTGCAATGAAACCAACCATACCGAGTTCCTTAAATTGAATTGCCCAAGGATACATGAATACAATCTCGATGTCGAAAAGTATGAACAACATCGCCGTCATATAGAATTTGATGGAAAACCTTTCACGTGCACTTGTTGTAGGCTCAATACCGCATTCATACGGCTCTAATTTTACCTTGGTCTTGTTTTTGCGAGGTCCCAAAAATTGAGCTAAGACTATATTAGATAAGCCAAATAGGAATCCTACCGATACCATAATGATGAGCGGTATATAACTGTCTATCATCTCTGTATGTCCTTTCTGTTACAATAATACTGCAAAACTATCTTTTTTGTATGATATAGCAATGATTTCGATGTTGTTAAAAAACAACATTCATCATTTCTGAAAAAAACGTAGTTTTGCATACTTCTTTTTGCAAAATTCTCCTTTTCGTAGCTTTTGGTTGAAACAATCTGTTAATGTGTAATGGATTCGTTTGCTCTACTTTCGGCTGAAATGGTTAGTTTTGATGTTAAAGTAAGGACAAAGCATTTAGTCGAATTTACCAATTTCGAGGCATTTATGTCATCAATTAAACGAGAAACATACAAGGGATATGAGTTGTTACGACTCAAGGGACAATTCGTCGGGGGAGATGAAACCGATGATTTGCGTAAAAGTTTTGACACCGCGACAGCCAATGATCTGCAAGTCGTCATTGTAGATTTAGAAAAAGTATCGTATCTGAACTCGACGGCTCTTGGCGTGTTGATTTCCGGTCATACCAATTTTGCAAAGCGCAATGCCAAAGTAGTTTTATGCAATCTGAGTGATTCTATCGAGAATATCTTTGTTGTAACTAAACTGACCTTAGTGTTCTCTATATTCAACAGTGTTGATGATGCAATAGCAAATCTTGACACTGCAAAATAACCCAACTTTCGATTATAATTTTTTATTTCACATTTTCATTTAGGATAGTTTTTATGAAAAACATGTTCAATGCGATTGTACTTACACTTGCTGTTGTTGTAGGATTGGCTTTATGGTGGTTCTGGCTTGGTAATCCATCAAATTTTGCTGATGGAACATTACGTCATTCCCCAATCAATACCCTCGGTACGATTCACACAGGTGGTCCGCTTGTAGGTGTTCTTGTCGGCTTTTTACTTATGACAGTTACTTTTGTTGTTGAGCGTTCGCTTTCAATCAGCAAAGCCCGCGGAAAAGGGGATATGGTTACATTTATCAAAGCTGTACAAGTGAATCTTGAGCAAGGTAATGTCCATGCTGCTATTGTTGAATGTGATAAAAATCGTGGATCCGTTGCTAATGTTTTACGTGCCGGGCTTGAACGATTTGAACAAGTGGATAATGATAAAGATATCAGTTCAGACAAGAAGCTTGCTGAAGTACAACGTGCTATTGATGAAGCCGTCAACCTCGAAACTCCTCTCCTCGAAAAAAATCTTGTGATTATTTCTACAGTTGCTTCAATTTCAACGATGGTTGGACTTTTGGGTACAACTTTGGGGATGATTCGTGCTTTTGCTGCACTCGGCGAAAGCGGCGGCGCAGTATCTGCTCAAGCATTGTCAATCGGTATTTCTGAAGCTTTGTACAATACTGCCGGTGGTCTTGTCGCTGCGGTTTTATGTATTGTATTCTATAATTTCTTTACGACAAAAGTTGATAATTTTATCTATATGATAGATGAAGCAATTTTGAGCATGATGGAAATCCTTACAATCCGTGTGAAGAAATAATTTTTCACATCAATGAGAGAATGCGGCATGTATTGTTGCATGAACCATTGACACAAAATTCTTCACAATTTTAAGAGAAAGGAAATCAAATGTCAAAAATTAAAATGAAACGCACAGGTTTTGTGTTAGACATGACACCACTCGTGGATATTGCGTTTCTGCTCTTGACGTTTTTCATGTTCACGGCAAAGTTTAAATCTGAGGCGGAAAGCGAGAAAAAATTCCAAATTAAAAGACCGAAAGCTGCTGCCGATACTTCAAAATTGCCTGATAAAGATTTGGCAATAATCCAGATAGCTATTGATTCTGCCAATCAAGGAGATACGTCATATTATTTTTCTATGACAAATACCGAAGACAGAAAAGCTGTTTACAGTAAAGTAGAAGGATTAACTGCCGAACAACGTGAGAAAAATCTCGTGAAAGTATCATTAAATCTTCTTGATGCATTGATTTTACAATCACGCTTACAGAATCTCAAAACTAAATATGCGATTGATGCCGATAAACGCATCCGTTACAGTTGGGTCAATAATTTAACCAATGTAATGCGCAAAAACAAAGCGAATGTTTTTAATTATGTGACTGACAAACGTCAGGGCAATCGCGAAAAACAATAAACCATTTGAAAATAATCCTATTTTATTGGAGGATATATGGGCGGAGGCGGTGGTTCGTTAGGACCTCAACCCAAAGCAAAACGCGGCAAAAATTCCAAGCGAAAAAAGAAAAAACGCGTGGGATTTGTTCTGGACATGACACCACTTGTGGATATTGCTTTTTTGTTGTTAACCTTTTTTATGTTCACAACAACAATGGTTACGCCACAAATTATGGAGATGTCTGTTCCCCCTGATGTTGAAAACCAAGTGGAAGTCAAACAATCTGAGTTGTTCACAATTCTTATTCGTAAAGATGATTCCGTGTTCTATTATCAAGGTATTTTAGAGGAAACGCAGGCGCAGCCCGTGACGATGAAAGCATTACGTACGGTGTGTGTAGAAGAAAACATGAAACAAGTGAATCGTTTGATTACAGCATTAAAAGCCGATACTTTGTCTTCCTATGGACGCTTAGTGCAAGTTCTTGATGTGTTGAACCAAGCTGAAGCTGATATTGTTCAAAAAATGGCAGGTCAAAAGCGCGAACGTAAATTCACTCTTGCGCCGGTTGATCCCAAAGAGTTGGAGGCAATGAAGGACTTATGATTTCTATCCCGGTTCCTAAATTGACACGCCGTGATTATGGCGCATTTGAATTGCGTAACTTTATTAATATTGCTACGCAGCGTGGATTTGTTGTGACTATGGGATTAATTCTCCTGTTATTGCTTATCCAGTTTGCCTATAAAACTGCAACGACAAGAACATTCTTACGACCCCCAAAAATTCAGAAAATTACTTTGGCAGATTTGCCGCCACCGGAAACAGAAACGCCGGATACCCCACCACCCCCGCCACCGCCGGATGTTGTGTTCACAGGTGCGGAAGCGCGTGCAGGTACGCCTGTGGCTATTCCAGATGCTGAAATGACTCCAGATATGCGTGACTTTGCGAACGTGGATGATTTGGCTGTTTCCAGTTCCAGCAATGATGCTGTGGTGGATATGGGACAATTCAATAAAGTTGATGTCAATCAACCTATTGAGGTGGTAAAAGAAGAAGAACCCGATCCGGAAGAGTTCATTGCTGCCGATAAAGAGCCGGATGGTGACTTTATTCGCAAAGAAATTTTGCGCAATGCTGTGTATCCTGCTGTGGCACAAAGAGCAAATATGGAAGGAACTGTCACACTTCAAGTACTTATCGGGAAAGACGGTCGCATCAAAAAAACAAAAATTCTCAATTCCACGAATGATGTTTTTGAAAAAGCGGCACAAGAAGCAGCTATGAAAGTTGTTGCTACTCCGGCATTACAAGGAAATAAACCAATTGAATATTGGATGACAATACCGGTTCGTTTTACTCTTCGGAATTAAGAAACTAACAATTTGATAAAAAAGAATGCGCTTGCGGGCGCATTTTTTTTTCATACTAAACATAGACTATAACTCAACAGATAATGGAATACGATTATGACTAAAGATATATGGACGGTGAAAAGAATCATTGAATGGGGTAGAAATTATTTACAAGAAAAAAATATTGATAGTCCTCGTTTAACCATGGAATTATTGCTTTGTGATGTCATGAACTTACAAAGAATAGATTTATATCTTAACCATGATAAACCTTTAAATCAAGATGAATTAAAACTCTTACGAGCATATATATTGCGTCGTGCTGAAAGAGAACCTGTTCAATATATTATTGGTCACACAGAATTTTATGGTCATCGTTTTTTTGTTAATCCTGCTGTATTGATACCACGACCTGAAACAGAATTGTTGGTGCAATATGCAGCCGAGTTTGCAAAAAAGATAAAAGGTGAGAATCACACTGCACTTGATATTGGCACAGGTTCCGGTTGTATTATTATTTCTTTTGCAAAAATGTTTCCTCAATGGAAATGCACGGCTATAGACATTTCGGACAAAGCATTGGCGATTGCAGAAAAAAATGCAGACGCTCTGGAAATAGATACTATCGCATTCCATAATGCAGATGTTTTTGAACGACCCCCGCAAAAACGCTATTCAATAGTCATGAGCAACCCTCCATATATTGCGGCGAATGAAATGGAAAATCTTGAGCCTGAAATTGCAAAATATGAACCCAAAACTGCTTTAACAGATGGTGATAATGGCTTATCGTATTATTCGTATTTTGCAACCTTATTCCCGAAAATAATCCGTCCCGGCGGCGCATTCTTTTGTGAAATCGGCTTTGGTCAAAGTGAAGAAATACAAAAAATATTTGCCGACAAAAATATCCAAACAACAATTGAAAAAGATTATGCCGGCATACCGCGCATTATTTGGGGAATCATAAATTGACAATAAAAATTCTGATGGCTGCAAGAAAATTAATCAGAATACTGTAAAAAAAGTAAACATAGAATACAATAATCAGGAGTAGCATTATGGATACGATATATGAATCTTGGCAACATGAAGCACAACAAGAATTAAAGAAAAAACATCCTGATGAACTTATTGTGCAATCGAATGAAGGAATTGCCATCAAACCGATTTATACCCCGAATGACATTGAAAATAGAGAGCTATATAATTCAGTGCCGGGTATATATCCTTTTGTGCGAGGACCCTATGCGACCATGTACACCAATCGTCCTTGGACAATTCGCCAATATGCCGGATTTTCTACCGCTCAAGAAAGTAATGCTTTTTATAGGCGTAATTTGGCAGCAGGGCAAAAAGGGCTTTCTGTTGCTTTCGATTTAGCTACCCATCGCGGCTATGATTCCGATCATCCTCGTGTTGTCGGTGATGTTGGTAAAGCCGGTGTAGCTATTGACTCTGTTGAAGATATGAAAATATTATTCCACGAAATTCCATTAGATATTATGTCTGTATCCATGACAATGAATGGTGCAGTCATACCCATATTGGCAATGTATATTGTAGCAGCGGAAGAACAAGGCGTGGCACGTGAAGCCTTATCGGGAACAATACAAAATGATATTCTCAAAGAATTTATGGTGCGAAACACATATATTTATCCTCCGGCACCAAGTATGAAAATTGTTGCGGATATTATTGAATATACGGCGAAATATATGCCTAAATTTAATAGTATTTCCATCAGTGGTTATCACATGCATGAAGCGGGTGCAAATGCAGTGCAAGAGCTTGCTTATACTATTGCCGATGGTTTGGAATATGTGCGTGCTGCATTAAGCAAAGGATTGGATATTGATGATTTTGCACCGCGTTTATCGTTTTTTTGGGGAATTGGGATGAATTTCTTTATGGAAATTGCCAAAATGCGAGCTGCGCGTGTGCTGTGGGCTGAAACCATAGAAAAATTTTCACCGAAAAATCCTAAATCCATGGCATTACGCACTCATTGCCAGACTTCGGGATGGTCTTTAGCTGCGCAAGATGCCTACAATAATGTGGTTCGCACAACAATTGAAGCAATGGCGGCAGTATTGGGCGGCACACAATCTTTGCATACGAATTCCTTTGATGAAGCACTTGGATTGCCTACGGATTTTTCGGCAAGAATTGCACGCAATACACAAATTATTCTCGCGGAAGAATCGCATATTACCGAAGTGGTTGATCCCTTGGGCGGCTCATTTTATATTGAATCACTGACACATCAGCTTATAGTTGAAGCGCGAAAATTGATGTTGGAAGTAGAAGAAATGGGGGGTATGACCAAGGCGATACAACAGGGTATCCCGAAAATGAAAATTGAAGAGTCGGCTGCTAAAAGACAAGCAAATATTGATTCGGGAAAAGAAACAATTGTGGGTGTGAATAAATATCAACCCATGAATGAACCGCCGATAGAAGTGCTTGATATTGATAATACGGCAGTACGTGAGCAACAAATTCAACGATTGGAAGAAATAAAAAAATCGCGCAATTCTGATGCTGTTATTGCAGCTTTGGAGCAACTTTCAACAATTGCTGCATCCGGTGAGGGAAATCTATTGGAAGCTGCTATTATCGCTGCGCGTGAACGTGCAACGGTCGGCGAAATATCGGATGCTATGGCAAAAGTTTTTGGACGTTATGAGGGGACATCAATTTCTGTCACAGGCGTGTATGGTGCGCATTATAAAAATACAAAATTCGATGAAGTGGTGGCTTTAACGGACAATTTTGCACAAGAATATGGCAGAAGACCACGAATGTATGTGGCTAAATTAGGTCAAGACGGGCATGACAGAGGGGCACATGTGATTGCAACAGGTTTTGCCGATTTGGGCTTTGATGTAGATATTGGTCCATTATTCCAAACCCCTGAAGAAGCAGTACTTATGGCTATTGATAGTGATGTGCATGTTGTGGGAGTTTCAAGCCAAGCTGCGGGGCATAAAACTCTGATTCCTTTGCTTATCCAAGAATTACGCAAGCAACAAGCAGATGATATTATTGTCGTTGCAGGTGGGGTGATTCCTCCAAAAGATTATGATTTTCTTTATGAAAATGGTGTAAAAGAAATTTTTGGTCCGGGAACGAATATTGTTGATGCAGCAAAAAAAATTATAGCACGTATTCGTGAAGCACATCCTGATCCATTATCTTTGTGATTGTTATGAAAAAAATAATTCTTGCAGTATGGGTAATATTTGTATCATCGTTGATGACTGCCATTGCCGCAGATAATCCATTACAAAACATCGTATTAGCACCATCACTGACAAAACCTTATACATATAATGTGCAACAAACATTTATTCAAGAATTATCGGAAATGAATATGGTCTCGGGGATAATTACCGAAGCAGAACAGCATATTATTTTCACCTCGAAGAATAATACGGCATTTACAGGAAAAAGCTCTTGTTCATTTGCGAAAACAAAAATATATGGTATGGCAATGGCCGGAATTGCAGATACTGTGGTTAATCATAGCAATAATGCTTTATATTCCGATATAATAATCATTGGCAATAAATGCAATATTATGTCATACACTAAAGATATTTCCCCGAATGTGAATCTTGAAAATCCCAATATATCAGCAATAATTTCGGCTGCATTTCGCGGAAGCACAATGTTGTTTATTCCATTGCCGGAACATGGCATCACTGTCGGTTCTACATGGAAAAAAGAAGCAGATGGTTTATTGGGAAATATTTCCGGTCCATTATCCATCAAAGATCAGAAATCCATGATTGAATATACTCTTATCGGCAAACAGGATACACTCGGCGCATCATGTTACATTGTTGATATTAAGAGTAAAGATTTTCTCATCAAACAGCAGATGCGGCAGATGAATATTGATATTGCGATGGAGGGGGAAGGAATGGTCAAAGGCAGATATTATATAGATCAAAAAACTGGAATGACGGTAATCGGATCAATGAAAATTGAAGCTGATATTGGATTAGCAGTTAAGGAGCATGAATCTGCCATTGCCTCAATGAATATTTCTTTCCATTATGCATGCAAAAAAAAGGATTGATATGCGTTGTATTTTTCTTGCAGTATGTTTATTATCTCTGATGAGCATACAGAGTATGGCACAAAAACAAATCTCCGATAATTTACCCGATAGTCTAGCCAATAAAAGATTTTGTTTTAATTATGATTTTCGTATCGGCGATACCCTTGTGTATCATGCATATTCACGAGACAGTATGGTCTATGATGAATTTCCTACATTATCCAAGGAAAGAAATGAGACATGGCGATATATAATTCTCAAAAAATTACCGAATAATCACACACTTATCAGTATTGAAATGATTGGCTATGCAGCACAGGAATCGCAGGGGAGCATACGTAATCAAATGAGGATGAACAGCGTATGGACAGGGCGCAAAGTTTTTGTAGAAATTGACAGCACCGGAAAACGGTATGATATTGCAGCAATAGACTCTATCACGCCGGCAGTGAGTCCCGGTGGTGCTTTTCAACCGATTTTATTTACACATATCGGTAAAGCTTGTGTGAGAGGTAAAAATACTTGGGATGTAGGTGGCGAAGAAAATCTTATAGAAAACGGTATTCCCGTGCCTCTTGTTAATTATGCTTCTTTGGCACGCTTTACAGGTTATATTGATACACTCGGAGTAAAATGTCATGGCATTCAATTCACAACAACGGGTCAAGGAATTGCCGAAATTTCCTTTGGTGAAGGTAAGGATAAAACGGCTACTGTGAGTTCGGTTATTAATCAGTTTACAAAAATGGAATTGAGCGAAGTATATCGCATACCAGTACATTCTATGGCAACGTCGGAAATTAAATTTACCCTGACTTATCCTAATGGAAAAAAAACAAAAGGCGTGCAGCATATTCTTACGCATTATACATTAAGAAATTATAGGTTTGAAAAATAATATGAATATATCACTAAATGGAAAAACAGCACTTATAGGCGGCAGTACACAAGGCATTGGTTTGGCAATAGCACAATTATTTGCAGACTGTGGAGCTAATATCGTTTTATTGGCACGCAATGCTGAAAAATTAAAACAAGTACAATTATCATTGTCCAATAATGGTAATCAAGTCCATGATATTTTGGTCGCTGATTATGCCGATCCTGTTTTGGTGGAACTTGTAGTAAGGAATTATATTGAGCAAGGTGGTGTATGTGATATTGTTGTAAATAATACGGGTGGACCGCCGCCGGGGGCAATTGAATATGCCACAGCAGAGGAATTTTTAGCTGCATTCAGTTCCCATATTCTGATTAATCAAAAAATTGCACAATTGGTATTGCCGGGTATGAAACATAGACAATGGGGGAGAATACTCAATATTGTTTCTACGTCAGTAAAACAACCTATTGCCGGACTTGGTGTTTCCAATACAATACGTGGTGCAACGGCAAGCTGGGCAAAAACACTATCCAATGAAATTGCAAAACATAATATTACCGTAAATTGTATTTTACCCGGAGCAACAAAAACGGGAAGATTGGATGCAATTATTCAACGCAAAGCAGCGCAACAGAATATTTCCGAAGAGCAAGCAAAACAAAGCATGGAACATGAAATTCCGGCAGGTCGTCTTGGAGAACCGCGAGAAATAGCAGGACTTGCGGCTTTTTTAGCATCTGATTGGGGCGCATATATTACAGGTACAAATATAGCAGTCGATGGCGGAAGAACGAATACATTGTAATTCAACAATCAGAGTCAATAATGAGTCATGAGACAGCTTTGTACATGAAAATAAGATAAGGCAATGAAACAAAATAATTTTCAAAATAATTATGACAAAAAATAGATGTATTTTGATTGTTTTGTTTTCATGCAATTTGTCTGATGAAGTACAATCCTTACCTGGTGGGTGGGTATATATCTCAGAAGGTACTGAGTATGCGTATATTTATTTAAACCAAAGATTGCATAATGAAAAAAAATACAGAATATAATTTTCCCCAATGTTGCTAAGTATCAATTCAATGAAGACTATATTATTGCAATACAAAGACCGAACAAAGAACTTTCTGTACAGTTTATAGCTATAGATTTGCAAGTTGAATTAATGAAAGGAGATACAACGGAAGAAAGTTATCAAAAATCATTTATTATTGCGGATAGTATTCTTGATAATAATGAGTATTACAAGGAAATATTTTCATCAGTATCAAATTATTGGATTATTGATATAAGAAAAGATACTGTGTATGGTCCATTGACCAAGATAAAATACTTAACTTTGAAGAAGAGGATGAATATAGACTTAGATTTGTAATGCGTTGTATGGTCGAATAATGCACGTCACTATGATGAATTATCAGGCAGATTTTTATCCGTTTATCCATTATAGGCAAGATTGCAAATATTATGGAGTAAGTATATGAAATTTTTTCTTTTATTTCTTGTCGTACTTGTTCTTCTCTCATGTAAAGAAGAATCTAATAGAATATCTAAACCTAAAGATTATAATGATGTCACAGTTGAATATTCTGAGAAGGCAACAAATCTTGTTGATAGAATCAAAACAATAGTAAAGTCATTTGTTGACTCATCAGGAAGAGATACTATTCAAGGAAAAGTATTTATTGATCGTTATGGAATAAATGAATCATTTGTTGTGATTACAGAAGAATGTGACTCATTAACAAATACAATTTATTCACAACCATTTCTTGTATTAAAGTATAAAAATTCATCTTTTGATGTGTTTACAGGAGCTGAACCTCTTTTTTTTCAAAATAATTTTGACAGGACAGGAGACTATCAATTGCAATCATCTAGATTAGAGGTATATGTTGATAGTGCAGAGAGAGTTCAATATTGGAGTTCGATTGCTAATCCATTCTTGATATACCCGAAGATTGTATATACGGGAGGTAAGTAATAAAAAATGCCTTTATTAACTCTTAGTGTAAGTCAATCTGTCAGCTACGATTTTGATATACGTGATTGATTATATAATTTGACAGCATTTAATTTTTAAAATAATTATGATAAAAAATGGAAGTATTTTGAGTATGCTTGTTTTGCTCTCATGCAACACGGATAATAGAGTCGTGAGGGAAAAAGAGAGTAACATTACTGTAGAGTACTCAAATAAAAATCTGGAAATGTCTGAAAAGTTGAAGGACATAGTGAAAAAGTTTGTTGATTCGTCCCAACAGAATATAAAACATGGGAAAATATTTATAGATAGATACTCGATTGATCAGTCGCATATAGTCATTACTGGTGACTGTGACACAATGTCGAATATTATATATAATGAACCATTTTTGACAGTGAAATATAAACAATCAGTATTTGATGTGTTTACAGGAGCAGAGTATCTTTTTTTAAGAAATGAATTTTCAACAAATAACAACTACGAACTGGAGACCTCCCACCTGCAATATTATATAGACAGTGTTGATAAAATTCGATATTTAGGAAATATTGCTAATCCGTTTATCGGTTATGCAGAGATTATATACACAGGGCCTAAAAAATGATGTTGAATTAAACATATAGTCGTAGATTCATGTGGTGACAGTGGAAAAATTGAAAGTAATGGCTTAGGTGCAAGGACAGAAGGTTATGGTAATGCAATAACGAATAATCCGTCGTTCTACAATGCGGTAAAAGAATTTTAATGAATGAATTAATCGTTTACCGGAATCTGATGGTGGAAGAAAATTTGACGGGAAGCTAACATTTGACCAAGCAAAAGCTTGGTATCAGTGAAACTTTCATTGGAGCATTAATCAATGGACTAATACTTATGCCATGAATTCCAGGAGGTTTTGGGTATTTAAGAGGAACTGGCTTACCAATTTATTATCAAGCCACTGTTACTATAAAGGATTAAAGAAGGGAAAGCTACTTATGAAGAAGATAATTTTGAAAATTTTGATTGTATTAATTCCGATTATCTTGTTTATTATGATAAGACCGATAAGAACTGAAAGTGTAATGAAAAGCATAGCAGTTAAGGAATTCGAAAATATACAAATGTATGACTTGTTTCGTAAGCAACTTACAGGTCCTATAATGATTGATAAAGGGAAGTATGTGGAGTTTAAATGGTATAAGGTTTTAGAATGGGGAGATACTTCTGCTGTGTATATTGATGTATTCAAGAAGCCAACTTCATTATCTTGGAGAGATAAATTCTTTTTTCCAAGAATAACAATGAATTATCAATGGTATTATTTCGTATTTCCCAATGGAACAAGTATGTTTGCTGATGTGTTACCTAAGCAACTTAAAAAAGATGAGATGAATTCTTTTAGGTTCATACTTCATCATAGACAAAAAGAAGTATATGATTCAATTAATTTTACAATTAAACCGGAAAGAATATTTTATTTTTTACAAAAGGGGCATTTCTTCGTTGAAGAAAAAAATGACACTTATACGCTTGTAGATTTTCATGAGCCAATCGCAACTATTGTTCATAAACATACAAATGACACAACATATACTATGTCTGCAAAAGTGTTTGTAAATGATTCTTCAGAAGTGCTAGCTATACCTTACAATATACCAATTGAGATTAGAAATAAAAATTGAAAACACTACTTTGTCTAAGGATTACTTAAATGTCTAATTCTGATGATGATTATGCGTGGGTTTTCTCTATGATGGCTCATCATGCCTAAAGGAAAAGCAGGATGTCGTTTTTTTAGATATATACCAATGAAGGTTCGGAGCGTTTAGTGAAGACCTTGAGTAGCGGAGGTTGAAGTATTGAAGTGAATGCCTTAGGTGCAATGACAGGAGGTGAAGGCAATGCAAGGTGGACTTACCCCATAAAAATGGAGGGAGAAATGTGAAAAAATGAATTAAAAAAGTTCAGATTCAAATTCATTGGGTGTTTTGTACGATAGTGCCGAATGTATTCTTTCTGAATTGTAATAGTGAATATAGTCTTCTATACGCACACACAGTTGCTCTATTCCTGTCGGTAAGCGAGTAAGAATATCGCACTCGGTTTTTAATGTTTTAAAGAATGATTCGGCAACGGCATTATCCCAACAATTACCCTTTCGGCTCATACTCTGCTCAAGATGATGAGCTGCCAATAGTTCTCTGACACTTCCCGCGCTATATTGACTGCCACGATCGGAATGAACAATAACAGCGTGATTGGTGTTTGTCCTTTCGGTGCCGCTGATACGACTGTATCCTACTGCTTGACGCAATGCCGTGCATACGAGCAGAGCATCTATCGTTGCGCTTACTTCATAGCCTATCACCTTGCGCGTTCGTATATCGAGAACAATGGCAAGATACGCCGTCAGACGGTGAGTATGGATATAGGTAATATCCGAACACCATGCTTTTGAGTGTGTACCCGGTTTAAAGTTACGATCAAGAATATTCTCGTCGATGGGCGATGTAGCGGAGGAATCCGTTGTGCGCACATACTTTTTTCTTCTATGATACTTCGATTGCAATTCTAATATCCTCATATATTTGGCTACCGTCTTTTTGCTTATGTTTATACCCTCGCGCCGTAAATGCTGCCGAATACGGGGTGAGCCGTAATTGCCTTTGTGTTTGGCAAAAGCAGCCGCCACCAAGTTCTTCTTTTCTGCAATGCCACGTCTGTCTTCATCGGTGGTGATATGCCGTCGCCAACGATAATAGCCGCTTACGCTCACCGAAAAAACGCGACACATCAACTCTATGGCATAGTCTCCTCTATGCTTGTCTATGAATCTGTACCGTGTCGATCGGGAAGCCGTGCAAAGTATGCCGTCGCTTTTTTTAAAAGATCTACCTCCTGCGTACGCTCGCTCAAAGTGCGGCGCAAGCGGCGGACTTCTTCCACCAATTCCTTCGTACTCATCTCGTTCTCTGCCGGAACAACCTTGCTCTCGACGATATAGCGTTTGTGCCATTTGCGAAGATTGTTCTCCGCTATCGAGGTCTCGCGGGAGAGTTGACTGATTGATTTACGACTTGTTTCTACAAGTTCTGCCATCTCTTTTTTGAATGATTCCGTATAGCTCCGACGTGGAGCTGTTCCTGATGTACTCATACTATGCTATACTCCTTGACCGCAAAACTAATGCTTTTTGCGACCTTTAACTCCCTACACTTTTTGGGGGGAGGTCCAAGGGTAACTTAATCCGTCAAATGAACACCCGCACTTAAGTAATGTAGGCTTTTGCAAAATCTTTAATGGAGAGATAGAAAATGAAAAGAATAATCGCTAATAAACACCTAATAGTTTTATCGTCCTTGATATTGTTAATTGCTTTTTACTTTGTCATTAATAAAAGAAAAGACAGTGAAATTGTTAATGTAACTTCAACACATATTGCTCAGTCTATAGATACTTATAATAAAACTTATGAAGGTTTTGTTGGTAATAGTAAGTATGTTGTAAAATTAAAGACAGATGGGCTTAAAGTAGATGGAGAATTTATTAATATTGATTCCAATGTAAAAACTAAGATTTACGGATGGTTAGATACGAATAGAAAAGACCAATATTTTTATGAATTAAACAATAATAATCGACTATTAAGTTACTTGTCATTAGTTGATTGTCTTAATTATTTAATTTTCCAGAGTTATACTGGCAGTGATGGTTATGAAAAACAAATTGTGTTGTCCAATGTGGTTAATAGCGTGGATAGCAATTCAACATCAAAGTGCAGAGAAGTATTTGTAACAAAAGAAAACATAGAAGGCATTTATAGGATTCATGGTGGTAAATATGGTGAATCTCCAGTTAAAGAAATTTTGATTGATTTGATTCCTCCTAATCGTATTAGATTTAAAATAGTACTTTTTTCACCTCCTGCTTGTGAAGGTGAATTAGATGCCACAGGTATTCTGACTGACGAAAATACAGTAATATTTAGCGAAGATGAGTGTAAGTTAAGATTAATCTTTGAATGGAATGGTAAGGAATTTAATCGCCTGCTTGTCGATGAGGCAGATAGGTGCGGTTACCACGGAATGACTTGCTATTTTAATGGTGTATATAAAAAAGTAAATAAATAGTTTTTGTGTGAAAAAAATAGACCACAATGATGAACTATCGGGCAGATTTTTATCTGTATTCTTATTTGTTTATTCACCAAAATCCAGACTCTCAATTATCTCTTTGATTTCATTTGGTTTTAAATTTTCTTTTTCACTTTTATCGTAAATTGTAAGGAGATAAACAATTTCTGTTTTAACATAAAGGTATGTAATTACCCTTGCCCCGCCGCTCTTTCCTTTGCCTTTGCTATAAATAGACAATCGTATTTTATAAGAGCTATTGCCAATAAATGTACCTAAGGATGGATTTTCACTTATCCTTGAAATGAGTAATGCAAACTCATTTTTGAGAGAAGGGTACTTTTTAATCAGTCGTTTGAGTTCTCTTTCAAAACGGTGGGTGATAAGAATACTATAACTCATGTAAAAGTTCTTGAGCTGTTTTTAATGGTAGTTTTCCCTGTTTGTGTAAACGAACCTGTTCAGTTGCTTCTTTAAGATCATCCCAAAGTTCAACAGCATCTAAAGAGATTGGTTTGGCTTTCGTTACAAAAGAAAGACTGTTCAGCACTTTTATTGCGAATGCCGCTTCATTGTCCGGAATTTCTACTAATACTTTCATAGTTACTTTTTTTGATGTACAGTGTTAGGTATTGCCGCGCGCCATTATGCCTTGCTCTGATAAAGCAATACTTTTATGAATATTGTACGAATATGTTCCGCAAATTTACACAATTACGCTTACATGAACAACAAATTGATGTACATAGTTCTTTCCCTTCATGAACATTGTCACTTTTCTGAAACATAAGAGTAACAAACAAGTTCGCGAAAATCAGATAGGGGAATATGGCGCACGTCACTATGATGAACTATCGGACAGATCAACTACCGTCAAGTTTAGGAATACATTTTATCGGTTTTTACCTTTCTTTTTCAAGACAGTAAATTCAACACGACGATTTATGGATTGTTTTTCTTGATTTTTTGCAGTACTTAACGGTTTTTGTTTACCATAACCGCGAATTGTTAATCGTTCTTTTTCAATGCCTTGTGCAATCAGATATTCTTTTACAGCCATAGCTCTTAGTTTCGATAATTGCAGATTATAGCTATTGCTTCCTTGTTCATCGGTATGACCGCCAATCTCAATGGCAAGTTCTTTTTCTTTTTGCAATAATTGAATAAGCCGCTGTAATTCGGGAAATGAAGTCGGTTGAATTGTATAAGAGTCAAAATCAAAGAAAATATTCTCAATAATGACAGATTTAGCTCCCCGCTTTATGGATTCTAAAGAGAGTAAAGTAAAAGTAAATGTGGTATCGGAAGCTGTTTGCATAGAACGAGTATCAATATTTTTGGCTTGAGGATAATATCCTTCTTTTTCAGCAAAAAAACCATATATTTTTCCTAATGGCAAAGCAATATAATAGGAGCCGTCTTGTGGATTGGATGATAATTCACCGATAGTTTTTCCTGTGGATAAATCTTCCCATTTAATTCTTGCTGCCAATGGTCGGGCTTGTTCATCTTGCACTTTACCTCGAACTGATGCCACATTGGCAGGTAAAAGCTCGGCAAAAACTTTGGCTTTCCAAATATCCCATCCACCTTTTCCGCCTTTGCGGTCGCGTGCCGCAAAATATATGGTATCTGTATTTACCGAAGCATGAAAGCCCCAGTCATCGCCGACAGTATTAATTTGTCTTCCCACATTAATCGGCGTACTCCATTCTGTCCATGAGTCCTCGCGTAAACGCACGGATTTATAAATATCCAATCCGCCAAAGCCGCCATGACCATTACTTGAAAAATAGAGAGTACGTCCGTCGGGATGTAAAAACACTGATGTTTCAGCATAAGGGGTATTGATATTTTTTCCGAGATTTAATGGCTTTGTCCATCCAGAATCTGTTTTGAATGAAATATAAATATCGCTGTTTCCCCATGTTGTACCATGCAAAATATATCCCTGTTTAGGCACAAATTCTCCAATTGCTCCGGGTCTGTCACTTGTAAAAAGAAGTGCATGTCCATCCGGTGTTGGGCAACCACTCTCATCATGAAATTCACTGTTAATCGGCTTAGGTAATTGCATTAATGCAGACCACCCTTTGTCTGTTCGTTCTGATGTGAATATATCAAATCTGCCGAATGTCCCGGAAAATTCTCCAGACAAATACAGTGTATTGTTATCTGTTGCAATATTATCAATGGTTTCTTGCCTTGCGGGTGTATTTATTGATGTACCAATATTTTTGGATTTCGACCATGTACCATCGGATTTTTTTTTAGCAATAAATACATCTTCTTGTCCGAAACTGCCTTGTTTGCCGGAGGTACTTGTATAAAAATAACGCCCGTCAGGCGAAGGGTTCGGATCCCACTCATTGGCATTACTATTTATGCTGTCACCCGCATTAATAATATCAATTTTAGGTTCGGGTTTAGTTAATAAAGTGATAATCCCGTCAATTATTTCTGTGCTGTCGCGAAAGTATTTTCGATAAAAGCGACATGTATCCGCAGCATTGTTCCAAAGTTCTTTGTGAATATCCGGCGCAATAAGTTTTTGTAAAGCAAGTATGGCATTATACAGAGGGGCATTTCTTTGTATATATTTTCTAAACAGATGAATATTATCCGGTGTTGGGTTTTCAGATAAATCCAATGATTGAAATGATTGTATATTCGGTTTTTTTGATGAAATGAATTGTATCTCAGATTCCGATTTTTCCGCAGCAATATGCGTAATTCTATATCCGGAATCAAGTAAATTCCGCATATATGATTTTGTTATCATGGAATCAATCAAGACAATTTGCGATTTTGAACGGGCAATGCTATTAAGAACAATTGCCCATGTGCCATAGTGATGCAGGGATTGTATGCGATATCCTTTGTTGATATAATTATTAACTGTTTTGTAGGGGAAAGTGTCGGAAACAATATATGGTTGTTCAAAGAGAAACCATCCTGCTTTGTAATACAACGTTACCCACACACCATTTCCGCGAATAAGTGAAGAAAGTACATATCCCTTTGCTCGCCATTCTTTAATTCGTTGATGGGGGAGTGAATCATCAATACATACAACTTGCTGAACATATTCCGTGCCCTGTGACATCACAAGTGTCCATACACCATTACCAAAATCTAATCCCGTAATTCTGTAATTTTTATCCCACATTTGTTCAATAAAACGTAAGGGTAGGGTATCGGCTACGGTATAACTTTGACCACCCAAATTTGTATGGGAACTTAATACCGTAGCCCATGTGGTATTCCCTTGGACAAGTGCTGTTATATGCCGCCCTTTATCCCAATTATTTTTTATGGTAGCTCTGGGCATCTCGTCTTGAATATGATATTCTTGTTCATAATATCCCGTTTGGGAAGTCAGAACTACAGCACTTAGTCCCGGAATTTTTTGGGCAAATAGAGAAGTAGTACACAGTATGCCGGCTACAAACGCTATGAATATCATTGTAAAAAATCTAAGAAGAGCAGTCATTATTTTTCCCAATATGTATTCATAAGATTATAGCATACATAAAAAAAGGCAAACCCTTCGAGAGAATTTGCCTTCATTAAGAATAATTGGCTTAATTTGATGCAACGGATGTTGTGGTATGTGAAGCAACGCCATTTTTTGGTGGGCGCGGCGGTAATTCAATACCTGCAATAATTTTGTCAAGTTCTTCGCCATCAATAGTTTCGCGCTCTAAGAGCACTTTAGATGTTTTATGGAGTAAATCAATATTATCGCGTAATAATTTTTCTGCTCCATGCATTGAATTAATGAGAATTTTACGCACTTCATTATCAATGAGACGAGCAGTTTCTTCGCTATGATCGCGCGGTTGAGCAATTTCTCTTCCCAAAAAGACTTCTTCTTGTTTATGCGCAAAAGTAACGGGACCGACAGCATCGCTCATACCCCATTCACAAACCATTTTTCTTGCCAAAGCACTTGCACGCTCAAGGTCATTCCCGGCACCGGTTGTTAATTGGTTAAATACAATCATTTCCGCAGCTCGCCCAGCCAAGAGGGTAATAATTCTTGATTCGATATAATCTTTAGAATATGTATGTGAATCTTCTGTCGGTAAATAACTTGTTACGCCGAGTGCTCTGCCACGTGGAATAATGGTTACTTTATGAACAGGATCGCTATGCGGTAAAAATTTACCGGCAAGTGCGTGACCCATTTCATGATATGCCGTAATTTCTTTTTCTTTTTCGGATATGACCATGCTTTTTCTTTCTACGCCCATGAGAATTTTATCTTTTGCATTTTCAAAATCCTCATTTTGGACAAAATTACTATTGCGTCTTGCCGCATAAAGTGCAGCTTCATTGACTAAATTAGCAAGGTCAGCGCCACTTAATCCGGGAGTTCCGCGAGCAATATTTTCCAAATTAATATTCGGGTCAAGAGGTACATTTTTTACATGTACTTTTAGAATTTGTTCGCGACCTTTGACATCAGGTCTGTCAACGACGACTTGTCGGTCGAAGCGACCCGGACGCAGGAGAGCGGGGTCTAATACATCAGGGCGATTTGTTGCCGCAATAACAATAATGCCGCCATTATTTTCAAAACCATCCATTTCGACAAGGAGCTGATTAAGTGTCTGTTCACGTTCATCATGACCACCACCCAGACCCGCACCGCGATGCCTGCCCACTGCATCAATTTCATCAATAAATATAAGGCAGGGTGCACTTTTCTTTGCATTATCGAAGAGGTCGCGCACACGGCTTGCACCTACACCAACGAACATTTCCACAAAGTCAGCGCCGGATATAGAGAAAAAAGGAACATTAGCTTCACCGGCAACTGCGCGTGCTAAGAGCGTTTTACCGGTTCCCGGAGGACCCAATAATAAGACACCACGCGGAATTTTACCGCCAAGGCGCTGGAATTTTAATGGCTCACGTAAAAATTCTATGATTTCACGCAATTCTTCTTTTGCTTCTTCCACACCCGCCACATCAGCAAATGTTTTTCTATTTGCTCCATGCTCATTGACTAAACGAGCACGCGAT
>VYMG01000099.1_pt1 | contig 38811 bp, 39 predicted proteins | sample 5115261 | NCBI WGS metagenome assembly VYMG01 (sample SAMN12291781, study PRJNA351875) | freshwater metagenome | isolation source: freshwater lake | place: USA: Michigan, Wintergreen Lake | collected 2013-08-08
CGCTGCACCACCACGGGCCGATCAACAGCACACCCGCCCAGCCCGCCGCACAACAGCAACACACCCAGCATCCGCATGACAGTTCCCATACCGCAGTTTAAGTCTCGACAAACCCCTGCAACGACGCCCCCAGCGACCAAAAACACACAAGCAGGTGGTACACTGCCCCAGCAGGCCGTTTGTCATCGCAAACTGTCCGATGTCTTGCCACGCTCGCGACCACGTCTCGTCTGGTCGCCGCGAGCATCGTCTCCTCTCTCGATTCAAGGAGTTCCCATGCGCATCCGCCTCGCCATCGCCTCGCTTATCCTCAGTTCCCACGCCTTCAGCCAGCCCACCGCCGACACCATCTACACCGGCGGCCCCATCATCACCATGAACGACGCGGCCCCCCGGGCCGAAGCCGTCGCGATCAAGGACGGCACGATCATCGCCGTAGGCACCAAGTCCGAGGTCGAGAAGTTCAAGGCCGCGGGGACCACGACCGTTGACCTCGCCGGCAAGACGATGCTGCCCGGGTTCATCGACGCCCACGGCCACGTCTTCACCACAGGCATCCAAGCCGCCTCAGCCAACATCCTGCCCGCGCCCGATGGCGAAGGCAACTCCATCGCGAAGATTCAGGAAATCCTGCGCGAATACGCCAAAACCGACGCCTCGAAAGCGTTCAACCTCATCCTCGGTTTCGGCTACGACGACGCCCAACTCGCCGAGAAGCGCCACCCCACGCGGCAGGAACTCGACGAGGTGAGCAAGGACATTCCAATCCTCATCATCCACCAGTCCTGCCACTTGGGCACGATGAACAGCAAGGCGCTGGAACTCGCCAACATCACCGCCGATACCAAGGACCCCCAAGGCGGCGTCATCCGCCGCGAGGCCGACGGCAAAACGCCAAACGGCGTGCTCGAAGAGACGGCGTTCATGGCCTATGCCATGGCGATCTTCCCGAAGTTGAATGCCGAGCAGTTCGCACAACTCGCGGTCATGGGACAGGACCTGTACATCACCCACGGATTCACGACCACGCAAGAAGGCCGCGCCACCGGCCCGGCCCACTCCAGTTTCGTGAAGCTCGCCGAGGCGGGGCAGATGAAGGTCGACGTGGTGTCGTACATGGACTTCATCTTCACCGACGAGCCGCCGGAAATGAAGACGCCTTGGTACTCGCGCACGTACAAGAACGGCTACCGCATCGGCGGCGTGAAGCTGAATCTCGATGGCTCGATCCAAGGCAAGACCGGCTACCTCGCGCAACCGTACAAGGTGCCGCCGCCGGGCGCCGCAACCAACTACCGCGGCTACGAAACGCTCCCCGACAAAGTCATCGCCGCCAAGGTTGACAAGGCCTATGCCAACGGCTGGCAAGTTCTCGCCCACGCCAACGGCGACGCGGCGATCGACCAGTACATCTCCGCCGTGCGCGACGCCGTCGCCAAGCACGGCAAGGCCGACCGCCGCAGCGTGACCATCCACGCGCAGACGTCCCGCATGGACCAGCTCGACTCGATGAAGGAACTGGGCATCATCCCCTCGTTCTTCGGCATGCACTGCTTCTACTGGGGTGACTGGCACCGCGACGAAACCCTCGGCGCGGTCCGCGCCGAGAAGATCTCGCCCGCCCAGTCAGCCCTTCGCCGCGGCATGATCTTCACGCAGCACCACGACTCCCCCGTCGCGCAGCCCAGCGCCATCCGTGTCCTCTCCTCCGTCGTCACTCGCCGCACCCGCAGCGGCGACATCCTGGGCGCCGACGAACGCATCGGCGTGAACGATGCGCTCAAGAGCCTGACGATCTGGGGCGCGTATCAGCACTTTGAAGAGAAGAGCAAGGGCAGCCTGGAGGTCGGCAAGGTCGCGGACTTTGTCGTCCTCTCCGACGATCCGTTCAAGGTCGACATCGAAGACCTCGACGAACTGACCGTGGTCGAGACGATCAAGAGCGGCAAGAGCATCTACAAGGCGGGCGCGAAGGCGACCGAGGTCGGCGCGAGCGTGCCGCACCAGTTGCCGCAACTTGCGGGCATGCAGTGGGACGAGCCCGCCGCCGATGAGGCCAGCCAGCGTCCCCGCCGCGGCATCCGCGGCTACGCAGGCCTGCGTGCTCCGTGCGGCTGCGGCGGCTGCACACTGGGTCACATCGTCGCCGGAGGCCAGCGCGAAATCGCCTCCGCCATCCACTGAAGTGACCGAGCAACCACCATCGCTGACAACCGGCCGCCGCAAGCGGCCGGTTTTTTCATGATCGCCAGACACATTGCAGACACGCCGATCAACCGGCCTTGCGATCCTCACGCGACTCGCGCGCTCCCAGCCGAACACGCTCCAGGCCCATCGCGACCATCGTGTCACGCAAGGCCCGCTGGCCTTCGGCGATCTGTTCGAGCACGCGCGTGTTCTCCCGCACCGCGCCCAGCACGGCCTCAAGGCTCGCCCTTTCCTGCACCAGTCGCTCGTGCGCCTCGCGCAACTGCTTGACGCCCGCCGCAGCCTCCCGCCGCTCCGACAGCCACATCCAGCCGATCAGCCCCGCTGTCCCGAATTGCACGATATTTCCAGCCATGTCTGCGTTGAGCATAAAGCCTCCTGCAAAGCCAGAGAGATGAAGTGGTCAATCGCTCTTCCTCGTGACTCTGTTGCCTGGTCACCCTTTCACTTGCTCATGTTGCGAAACTGCACCTCGTAGCGCATCGAGAACCTGCGTCCCACATCGCGGCGGCCCGCCTCGCGGTACGACACCAGCGCCATGCCGGGCCACGAGCGTCCGGCGGTGTCCACCAGCGTGCCGATGCTCGGGGCCGCTGTCAGTTCCGCGCGAATTGCATCACGCAGCGTCCACAACGCGGTCTCTGAATCAGCCACCAGTCTGCCACGGATGAAGATGTCCAGGTCCACCAACCCCTGCGCTGTGGAGCCGCCGCCCACACCGCCACTGAAGAAGTTCAACGTCAGCAACTGGCCCTGACGCGCGAACGCCGTGCGGTGCGGCCCTGATCCAAACAGATTCTGCCCTTTGAACGAACTCATGTGCGTTACCTCCCACCGCATCACTGCAGCCGTGATTCATCCGACACGACCACCGGTTCCACGCTTCCATTCACTGACGTCGCGACAAGCATGATGGTCCGCGTCGCGCTCACGCCCGAGCCCCCGCTCCCGAATCGACCTGAGCCGCCCTGACGCACCGCGTGTGTCACGCGGGTGATGACGCCTGTCACGGTCACGCGCCGCCGTCCCACGTCTCCCGCGGTGGGCGCGGTCACGAAAGTCAGCGTGCTCTCGGTTCCCAGCGCGGGAGCGCCCATGTCACCTCGCCCCAGGTGCTGCACCACGCGCACGGTCACCATGCGGTCGGGCACATCCGCGAAGCGAAGGTGCGGCCCCGTGTCATCCCACTCGCGCACCACGCGCGTGGCCACGCGGTCCACCGTCACCGCCGTCACATCCTCCCACTTCTGGCTCCCGAACATCACCTCTCGCGGCTGCACAAACAGCATGTCGGCTCTCCTTCCTGTTGTCATGTCACTTGCTTCAGCGGACCAGTCGCCCCAGGTTGATTCGCCGGATCACGTCGGGGACGCCATCGTCATCGGTGTCGATGCGGGCCGTCACGCGTTGTCGCTCGTCGTGGAAGGCTCGTCGCCACTGCGCGGCCTTGGCCATCATCTGCGGCGCCGCGCTGGAGAGACCCGCGGCGGCTGAGTAGATCAACTGCAGCGCGCCGTACACCTCCAGCCGCGTGAGTTCGTCGGGGTTCTTCACGCGTGACTCGGGCAGACGGGTCGGGTCCGCGATCGCGGCCCGTCGCAGTCCCAGCATCTCCAGCACCTGCCCGTGCACCCACTCGATCTGCGGCAGGAACGTCGCGATGACAAACGGCGTCACCTGTCCGGTGTCCTGCACGGCCACCGGCTGATCAGATGACAGCGCTCGCACGCGTGAGATGGCCAGCACGTTGGTCGCGGCGACGTTGGTGATCTCGTACGCCGCGCCGATGCTGCCGCCGACCATCACCACGTTGCCGGGCCGCACGCCGGCATCCAGAAAGTCCGGCGACGCAAGCCCCGTCACCTCCAGTGTCGTGCCATAGCAGACACAATCGCCGCGCGAGACCACCTGGCCCATCCACACCAGGTCGCGGTACACCGTCGGCTCCACCACTGCGATATCACGATCTTTGGCAAAACCCATCGCTCACTCCTTTCATGCCATGCCCATCGCACCCACATCAGCCCGCCAACGCGGGGACGCGATGTCTCCATCGCGCCCCCACTCGCTTTCGCGGCGTTCACGCCGCGTTCAGTCCGCGGATGAGCGCGTGTGCGTTTTCATTCCGCATCTCCAGCGTGTACTCGCCCAGCGCCTGGCCTGCCACCGCGTCACCGGTCTGGGCCAGCGGTTTGAACTGGAAACTGCGTCCGGCGAGAGGCAGAACCTCGATGCGCGAACTGTCGAGCAGCAGCACCGTGTCGGCGGGCATCCAGCGCGTCATGATGACATTGCACACGCCGTAATCGCTTTCATACACGCTCACGATGTCGCTGACGCGGCGTGAATCGCCCATGTAGTGCCGCGCGTTGGACGGAATGAACTGATTGATGCGCCGCTTCTGCACGCTATTCACGACGATGGTGTCAATGCGTCCGCTGCTCTGCTCCCATGCGGCACGCATCGCGGTGTTGATGAGCGTTTCGCTCAGGTCCTGGCCTGCGCCGCCGCCTGCGGGGAACCCACCCTGTCCGGGCACGAACTGATTGGTGGCGATCTGCCGGATCAGCCCGTTCATCGAGCGTCGCGTGCCCGCGTTGCCCGTCTGGTTGGCCGCGGGCGCGGTGCCGTTGATCACGCAGTTCTCCAGATCGCGAAGCAACTCGCGCATGCGCTCCTGCTTCTGGTAGTCGAGTTCATCCGCGATGCCGTGCTGGCGCACGGCCTGCATCGTGCCCGTCACCTCCACCGTGGCGGCGAAGATCTGCGTGTAGTTCTGCCTGCGGGTGCGATTGGTGAATCGCGCGGGAGCCGCGTCCGCTCCTTCAAGCGATGCGTTGCCGAGGATGGTGAGGCGCATGGCGTTGGTGAGCGCGGTCGCCGTCGTGCCACCAAAGCCGCGCACCACGGTGAGCACGTTGCCTGCGACGGCGGTGACCTGCATCACCTCGGTGCTGTTGCCGGGCCGCAGCAGGTCGCCGGCTTGAAAGCGCACGCCCTGCGTGACGGTGATCGCCGTCGCCGTGTTGGCTGCGGGCGTGAAGGTCGTCTGGTTGATCGTGTCGGTGTTGGGCAGGAGCGAATCCTCCACCCATTCGTGCAAGGTGCTGAAAGCCGGACGCTTCGCATCGCCCAGGTGCGCCAGCAGGGGCGTCTCGAACGGGCTGACCAGTCCGATGATGTCGCTGACGTCCTCTGCAATCTCCGGCAGGTCCACGCCTGCGCTGTATGTCGCTTTGCCGCTAAAACTCATATCACGTTCTCCCTTCTCAAACAAACCCTGTGTGGCAGAGGCGATGTCGCCTTTGCCCGGCTGCTCGCGCGGACAACGCATCCGCGCGACAATCACTCAACCGCGCCGCAACTTCAGATATCGCAGCAGCGCGCGCCGGTCACCCGACGCTCTGGCCTCTTCCGCGGCTTGCTGGGCGGCCTGCACGCCTGCGCGTTCGGTGCGCGGCACGCCAGTCGCGCCGCCCGGGGGCGCGACGCTGGTGCGCGGGGCTCCGCCGAAGAGCGCGGCCTTGGTCTTCTTCATCTCGGCCACCAGACTTCGCAGGTCCACCTGCTTCCCGGCGCCGGCAGCCTCGCGCACGCGCTCTCGCAGCAGCGCGGCGGTCGCTTCCGTCTCCGTCGCGCCGGCTCGCTGCAGTTCGATCTCAATCTGGCGCGTCAGCCGTTCGCGTTCCAGTTCCGCGCGAGCGGCGGTCAATTGCTCTTCCAGCGCCGCCGCTCGCTCTTGCGGGTCCACATGCTCGTCGTTCATCGCATCATCTCCTTTTTGCTTGTTTTCCGGGTTTTCCCTCTCACCTGTCGTCACGTCACGCCGGCGTCGCCGCTGCCGTAGCCCAGTTCACCCAGCACACGCTCGCTGGGCACGCCCAGTCGCAATTTGCTTTCCGCGGCGCGCACCTTGGCTTCTTCATCCTCCGGCAACGGGTCAGGCCAGTGCAGCACCACGCCGCGATCGCTCGCATCAGTCTGCAGCACGCCCGCGTTGTGCAGAGCGGTCAGGGCCAGTTGACTGATGCGTTCTATCGCCCGTCCGTAGGCCACGCGCTTGCGCTGCGTCTTGGCGAGCAGACCCATGAGCGTGATGCGCAGCGCATTGGCGCTTGTGAGGTTGCCGATGCGGCCCTGCACCACGCCGCCACTGAGCGGCGGCACGCCGGAGATCTTGTCCATGGCCTCGCGGATCTCGCGGATGTGGGCGTCTTCACTGGGGCTGCTTGCGTCGCCGCCGAAGGCCTCGACAGTTGCGCTCATGTTGTCGGTGTACCAGACCTGGCCGGGGCCCACGGCCACCTTCTCGAGGCCTTCGATGCCTTTGGCGAGGTACATCTTGAAACTCTGCATGGTGACGCGATGGGCACGATCGCTGAGTCGCGTGTTGAGTTCATCCTGCAGTGGAATCAGGGGTTCCACTTCGCTCACGCCCGTGTAGACGAGCGGCTGGCTGATGTTCTGCACGTGAGCCACCGGCACCTGGCCATCTGTCAGCCCATGCGTGCTGTGCCACACCAGTTCGCCGCCGTCGTACACGTGCCATGCATCGCCTGAGATGATCTCAAGCAGTTCCGCACGTTCGCGGCGTTCGTGTGCGCTGCGTGCGCCCGCGACCGCGCGGACGACGTCGCTCAACCAACCTGTGAATCCACCGCTTGCGTCGGCGGGCGTGCGATCCACGCCTGCGCGAATGACGTAGGCCCTGATCGTGCGGCAATCGCGCTCATCCAGCACGGGCGCGCCGCGCATGGGTTCCACCACATCCACGCGCATGGCGCGCACGGCGGACAGCATCTGGTTGAGCGCATCTCGCGGCTGCATGCCTTGCAACTGCGCGCCGGCCTGCACGAGGGCGGCGTCGTTCATGCGGAGGATCAGGTCCACGTGGCCGTACACGTGCCCGAGCGTCGCGAAGTCCTGCAGCAGGGCGATGCCGCCGCTGTTTTCCCACAGGGCATCCAGGATCTTCTCAATCGTCTCGCGAGTGGTCTGATCTCTGGCGGTGCTGCGAATGAGCACAGGCTTGCCAAAGACGAAGTCCACCATCGCCTGGACGCGCCAGCCGATGTCATTTTCAATGACCGCCTCGCGTCCGGCGCGCGGCTCGAGCAGACCTTCGGGCGCACGCGGTCCGTAGCGTGCGGGCAGGGCGGCCTCCTGCGACTGGCTGTACCACCGGCCATGCACGCCGTTGCGCGGCGCCGCGCCGCGGGTGGGCGTGATGGGGTTGCGGTAGTAGGCCCACAGCCTTTCGAGCAGGGCACGCATGCGCTCGCTCTGCGCCAGCACATGCTTCAGGGTCACTTCATCAACCACACCCGCGAATGCTTCCAACTGATACGCCACGGCTTGCTCCTTTCGCTGACTGGCCCCTTGCACCTGTTCCACCGCTTGCAGCCGGCAGGCCCCGCGCGTCGGCCGCACGTGTGTGCCAGCCCGCGCAACCATCGCCCACCGCTCCGACGTCGCTTCCGGCCTCCCCGCCACCCTGCCCGGACCACCTCGACGCCGTCAAGCCGCGTGCCCGTCCCGCGACGCGACTCACTGCACCGCTCGCACACATGTCCCTACAACCACACATGTCCCTACAACCAATCAGGCACGCACCACGTTGCGCGCGCACAAACCTGTACATTCCCGTGTCACATCGCGCACAAGTCGAGGTGCCGCAAGCGCATAAAAAACCGCAATTTTCTCGACGCATGAGCCGATTTGACGCTGCGGCGCGCGCACAAAGCCGTACATACCGCCTTTGTGCGCGCATACGTTGTACATGCACCCCTCGCAACCCCACTCCATCAGGAGATTGACCCATGCTTGATCAGATGAAGATGCTCGGCGCTCTCGGCAACCTCATGAAGAACAAGGACCGCATCGCCGCCAACATCAAGACCAAGGTCGGCTCGATCGAAGTCGTCGGCGAAGCCGGCGGCGGCGCAGTGAAGGCCGCGGTGAGCGGCGAACTGAAGGTGCTCAGCGTGACGATCAGCCCCGCGGCCAAGTCGCGCGATGATCTGGGCCAGTTGATCGCCGACGCCGTGAACAGCGGTCTGAACGCGGCACAACTGCGGGTGAAGCAGGCGATGGATGATGAGTTCCGCAACGCCGGTCTGCCCAACGGCATCGGCGACATGGGCGGCTTCGGCGGCTTGCTGGGTCGCTAAGCCTGCGCAGACAGCAAGCACACATAAGCGGGTTCAACACAGAGTTCACCGAGCACACAGAGAAGTGTGTTGTGTGACATCACGCTCCCACGTCCTGCCAGTCATCGCTTGCCATCTCTGTGTCCAGTGTGCTCTTTGTGTTCAACCCGCCTTTCCGCCTTCGTGTCTTTCTTCGCATCTTCGCGTTGAACATGCCTTCCTGCCTCTCCATCCCGCAGATGGAAGCGCACCCCTTCCCCACCACCGCGCCCGTGCGCGTCGTGGTGTCGTCGCACGAGCCGCCCGCCAACTCCGCCGCCATTGATGCAGCGTGGGCCAAACTCCTCGCGGCCAACCCGCGCTACTTCGACGGCCCCATGCTCAGCGTCTTGCACCTTGACCTGAGCACCAACACCATCCACACCCGCCGCGACCGCTTCTCGCGTCTTGCGGTGCAGCCCCCGCTCAACACGGGCGTGCGCATCTGCTCTGTCACCGCCGTGCTCACGGCACGAGACGCCTCCGGCGCACAGCACGTCCTCCTGGGCAAACGCAGCCGCGAAACCCGCATCTACGCCGACATGTGGGAACTGGGCCCCAGTGGCGGCATCTCCGTCCCGCCGCCATCACTGCACGAGCTCACGCAAGACATGCTCTTCGCCAACGTGCAAGATGAAGTCAGCGAAGAAGTCGGCCTGCACATCGCTGCGGGCACACCCTGGGGCATCACGCGAGATGACATCGCCAAGAGCGATGACATCGTGTTTGTGTGCGACTGCGGCACACTGGACACAGCACGCGCGAAGACCAGCGCGGCCAACTGGGAATACACCGCCGTGCAATGGCTCGCGACGCGCGATATCGCGGCATTTGATGCGAAGCACGCCGAGGCGATCATCGGGCCGACGCGGGCTCTGTTTCGAGCGCTGGGGTGGATCACCCAAGTCTGATCATCAAGTCTGATCATCGCGCGAGATCAAACGCATTGATCACGCCACTTTACACCAGCACGCCGCGAATAGCCCGTGCCCGCGCGACCCGCTCCGCGTCGCTCGCATCACCCCGCAACTGATCACCGCTCCAGCCCCACACCGTCGCCCGAGGCGTCGGATCATCCGCGTGCCTGGGCACAACATGCCAGTGCACATGCCCCACCACATTCCCCAAGCACTCATAGTTCACGCGCGGCGGCTGCACATCCCCGCCCCATCCATGCTGCACGCTGGCTGCCCGCACCGCCCGCGCCACGCGCGCAACTTCGCGAAACACCCGCTCCTGCCGCGAAACATCCATCGCGTCCATGTGCTCCACATGCTCGCGCAGCACGCAGACACACCATCCCGCGCAACCCTGGTTTTCGCCCAGAATCACAACCGTTTCGTCCAGCGTCGCGATATGCATCGCATGTCCCGCGCCCAGCCGGACGACTTCACACAAAGAACACGTCATGCCCCAAGGTATCAACCCACCGGTTGCAAACCCATCGCACATCATGGCGCAGTGCTGCCGCAGCCCCCCACTGCTTGCATCCTGTCCTTCTTGGCGATCTTCCGTTGGGATCTTCGCGTCTTCGCGATGAACCCGCTTCTCACCGCGGCTTGCCAGTAGCCGTGTCGCGTCCGCGGAAGTGCCGGACCATGTCACGCATCATCTGCTGCCCGCGTGTGCGCTGCTGCACGTTGGCGTGGCTGCCGACGGTGAAGTTCATGAACGTGAAGATCTCACCCAGTTGCTCGCCGCTAGGCATGGCGTCGGGGTTGTTCTGCATCATCTCGCGGTTGCGCCCCACCTGCTCGCTCATCTCCTCAAGCCGCCTCTCGTCACTCACATCGCGGGGCGCGCCGTTGGCCACCACTTCCATCATCTTGCTCATCTCAACGAAGGTCTTGTCGAGATACGCCGCACGGTCGGCTTCGGGCACCTTGGCGTAGTCCACCGCGTACTTGTCCCAGGCGTCAATCGCGAGGCGCGAGCCGTTCTCTTCCAGTTGGTCGCGCGCCGCGCCCGCAATGCCCGCCGCAAATGCCCCCAGCAGCATCGAATCACTCGATGACATGTTCTTGAGGCGCGAGACCAGTTGCTGCATGAGGCGGAGGCGCTCTTCGATGGGCAGGTTGTTGAACTCGTCGCTCAGCAGCGTGAAGTCAAAGATCGCGTCCAGGTCCGCCGTCATGTAGTCGGGCTGAGGCGTGGGGCGCAGGGCGAAGTAGCCGCCTGCGCCGCCAGCGAGCAGCACGATGGCGCATGTGATGAGCACGTTGCGCGGGCGCGTGGGAGAGGCCTGGAGCCACGTGCGCGCGCGATCACGCGCGGCGCTGATGCTCTCGCTCACGGTCGGTCCGCGGCGAGAACCAGCGAGGGTGTCGCGCAGTTTGTCGAGCACGCCGCGGTCGAGACCTGGCGCCGGCCGGAAGTCACGCAGTTCACTCATGGCGGGCCTCCGGAGATGCAATTGGGATCAACCCCGCCCGCGAGCGTGCTGATGGTCTCGAAGATGGTGACGAAGTTGCCGGGATCCTGATATGGCAGATCGCCCGCGCGCCAGTCGCCGTAGAAGAGGGCGTTGCGCTTCCAGCGTTGGGCCGCGTTCTCGTCCACGCGCTCGCTCACGCCCCAGCGCGGGCTGTGCCAGTCGTCAGCGTCGGCCAGCACGGCAAGGGCGTTGTTCTGACTCTCAAAGTACTTGCTCACGCCGCCTTGAGGGTCCTTCAGGCAGGCGACTTCGGCGGCGAGCATGAGCAGGCCCGGGCCGTACTCGTAACTGGTGCCATAGGTTTGCCACTGCGGGCGGAACTCGGCAGCGGCATCGAAACTGCGGTCGTCGGCCGGGCAGCGCCAGGGATCGCCGGTGATCCACAGGCCGTTTTCGTCTTCGTAAGGCAGGCCAGCGTCCACGTACTTGCCCATGACGTCGAGCAGCGAGGGATCGTTGGTGTTGCTGCCGGTGTTGAGAGGCCGCACGCGCGGCAGGATGCGGCCCTTGGCCTCGGTATCCATGTACAACTGCAGACCGACGCCAATGCCCTTGAGATTGGCGAGGCACTTGGTGGAGCGGGCGGAGGCTCGGGCCTTCCCCAGGGCTGGCAGCGTGATGCCCACGAGCACCGCGATGATGGCGATGACCACCAGCAGTTCAATGAGCGTGAAACCGCGCAGCAGATTGGTACGTGCAAACCGCATAGATAATCGTAAACGTGGTACGACCGTGAACATTGCCCGTTTCGAGCACGGGCGCTGTTCTCCTGTTTCGACACAAATCGTCCGGCGGGCGCACACGAACATGCACCAATCGCGTTGCGTCTCTACGCTTTGGCGTGGCCGCGAAGAAGGAAAACCCGCTCCAGCGCTCCGGCATCGCCTATCCCAAGGCGGTGGATGCCCTGATCGGCGAATTCGCGAAGCTGCCGGGCATTGGGCGGCGCAGCGCCGAACGGCTGGCTTTTCACGTCCTGAAAGGCGACGAACGGGCAGCCATGGGACTGGCGCAGGCGGTGATTGATATCAAGAAAACCGTGCGCCAGTGCGAGAATTGCTACCACCTGGCAGACGGACCGCTGTGCGCCGTATGCCAGGACGCAGGACGCGACCGGTCACTGGTGCTGGTGGTGGAGCAGCCCAAGGACCTGCTCGCCCTCGAGCAGACGGCGATGTACAAGGGCCTGTACCACGTGCTCATGGGGCGCATCAGCCCGCTGGAAGGGATCGGTCCTGACGATCTGACCGTCGCGCGGCTGGTGGAACGCATCAAGGAGCCCGCGACCAATCCGGGCGGGACCGCGATTCGAGAGATCATTCTGGGGCTGAACCCCACACTTGAAGGTGACGGCACAGCGCTGTACCTGGGTGAAGCGCTCGCACCGCACAACGTGAAGGTCTCTCGCCTCGCGCGGGGCCTGCCCAGCGGCAGCCAACTTGAGTATGCCAGCAAGGCAGTGCTGGCAGATGCGATTCATCATCGCCAGGGGCTGTGACCGAACGCGAGCGACCGCGCAAGGCACAGCGGGCCGGCCCCCCTCGGAAGGAGCTCGACCCGCGTGCGCGTTGGTGCGTTGTGGTTGTGGTTATGGCGTGCGTATCAGGGGCATTCGCCGCCGGCAAGCACGTTGAAGAAGTCGACGACGTCCTGATCTTCAGGGAAGACGCCATTGTTGTTGAAGTCGATGGGATCGCACTGCGTGATCGTCGTGGTGCAGTCGCCGCCCGCGAGAATCGTGAAGAAGTCAATCACATCCTGGTCTTCGGGGAAGACGCCGTTGTTGTTGAAGTCGATGTCGTTGCAGGCCTGATCGGTGCTCCAGAAGAACTCGCCGCCGTCGCTGGTGCCGCAGGGATTGGTGACGACGAGCCTGTAGTAGCCAAAATCATCAGGGGTAGGCTGATTGATGGTGAGCGTCTGTGAAGTCAGACCAAGCAGACGTCCGCTGTCATCGTCTGTCATCTCCACACCGTTCTTGTACCACTGGAACGTCATGGGCTGCGAACCCACCCACTGCTGTCCGAACTGCTGGAAGCAACCAAGGCCGCAGCCGGCGCCAAAGCCCGAGTGCGTGAAAGGCGCGATGCATCCGCCGTCGATCACGCTCGAGAACGCCCAGTTGTCAAACTCATGCGTCGAGTCGGCCAAACCGGTAGCCGCGGTGATGCCCACCCAGGTCTTGCCGTCATCATCAAAGATGCTGCGTCCGTCAAGATCACCAAGATCGATGTCCTGCACCGTGAAGAGCACTTGCCCGTCGATGTTGACCGTGAAGGTGCCGGGCGTGGGCGGATCCATCACCGGCGCGGTATACGCGAAGTAGATGGTGTGCGAACGGGTGTCTGTCAGATCAAGTCCAAAGTCGCTCACCTGCGCATGCCCGAGACTGTGCGTGTCGCTCGCGCTGATGCGCCCCGCGCCGTTCATTCCCTGCAGTGACACATGCACCGATTCAAACTCCCCCGGCGCGCCGAATGAGAATGTGTCGACTTCGATCGCCACACCGTTCTCGATCCACACCGGCTGGCCGGTGTTCGTGAAGCCATCGCCGTAGCCCACGTCCGAGCCGCCCCCGCCGAGCTGATTGAACCCGCGGGCGTCATTGTGAAAGACGATCGCAAACCCATCTCCCGCAACGAGTTGGGTCGAGATGCGAAAGTCAAACGTGCCGACGAACCCGCCGCGCCCGTCCTGCTTGATGTTGTGCCAGAGCGCGCCGCGCTGATCGCCTCCGGTCGTGCCGGTTGCACTGAAGCCGTTGTACACCGCACTGCCATTGAGCACCATCTCAGACGGCTGACCGAACGCGAATGAGTTCGAGAAATCCGCCCGCGCACCCGTCGCCGCGACCACCAGCGCCGCCACCGACATCCACATCTTGCACATGACCCGCCTCGCTTTCACAACCAACGCGCACACCTCGCCGGCAAACAATCCGGCGAACGGCGGTGAGCAGAGGATGTAGAGAGCCCCAAAGACCGGTCTGACAGAAACGCAACCGCGCTCGCGAGAAAAACCTGAGATCCTGGACCTCACCCCAAACAGTGACTTCATACTGCTGCAGCAGTCGCAGCACTGGCGCGTTGGCGGGTCCGAATCATGATCGCAACGGGCACCGACAGAACGTACAGGCCCGCCAGCGACGCGATCGTGAGCCAGGGCGACACCAACGTCAACGTCGCCAGCGTCACCACGCCAATCAGCAGCGGCACAACCAGCCTGCGCGAAATGCGAATCCCCTTGATCGCAAACATCGGCATCGTGCTCACCATCAGCACACCGGTGATAAGCAGGTGCAGTGCAACCACCCACCCCGGAATGTTCCAGTCAAGGTACTTCACATCGTCGCTGGCCGCAAGCATCGCAGGAATGAGCGCAACGCCCGCGCCCGCAGGTGTGGGCATCCCCGAAAAGAACATGCTGGGACGTTTGGTCTGTTGTGCCGGCGTCGCACCGCCCGCCCACGCTTCCGCCGCCGCGCGTATGTCCTGCGTGTGTGCCTGCGCCGTGAATCGCGCCAGACGCAACGCGGCACAGAGCGCGAAGACCATGACACTGACCAGTTCCAGCGCATCCTGGGGCCGGGTCGAGGGCGCGTTCAGCAGCCACTGATGCATGATGACCGCCGGTGCGATGCCAAATGCGAGGAAGTCCGACAGCGAATCAAGCACCGCCCCGAAGGGACTCTGCACCCGCAGCAATCGGGCAGCTCCACCGTCCAGCACATCAAAGATCGCCGCCAGCACGATCGCCGCCAGCGCCCGCTCCCACCGCTCCAGCAGTGCAAAGTGCACGCTCGCCAGCCCGCAGCAGACCGCCAGCGTGGTCAGCATGTTGGGCACCAGCGCCGCCAGCGGCACCGATCGAGTCTTGGGTCCAAGTCGTAAAAACATCGAAATTCAGCGTCCCTTCCCGCCCTGCTCAACCCAGCCGCGCGAGCCTTGTCACGCCGCCCGTCGTCTTCTCACCCGGCTTTACCAGCCACGTGACGCCCTTGGGCAGGTACACATCGGTCCGGCTGCCAAACCGAATCAACCCGTATCGCTCGCCCACCTTGTATGCCTTGCCTTCCGTCGCGTGGCACACGATGCGCCGTGCGATCAGCCCCGTCACCTGTGTCACCACCGCTGTGACGCCCCCCTGCAACTTGATCGCAATGCTCTTGCGCTGGTTGTGCTCCGCGTCGGGCTTGCCGGCGTGCGCGAACTTGCCCGCCTTGCCCGCGACCTTCACGATCGTCCCTGCATAAGGCACGCGATTCACGTGCACGTTGAACACATTCAGAAAGATCACCACACGTTCCATCTCGCCCACGTCGCCCAGGCCCAGTTCTTCCGGCGGCTTGGCGGGCTCAATCGCGATGACCAGTCCGTCCGCCGGCGCAACCAGCAGCCCTGTCTCGTCCGGAATCGCCCGCTGTGGATCACGAAAAAACCAGCAGCAGAACGCGAGCAGCAGCACGCCCGGAATGGCGGCAAGCCACGTCCACGCCGGCGCGAGCAGCGCGACCGCAGCCACCGGCGCCGCGCCGATCACGACGACAATCGCGAGAATGGGCCACCCTTCACGGGCGATGATGGGCGATGGATCGTCGCCCCGCGTCCGAGAAGTGTCTGATCCCGCTACTGAAACCGGTGCTGAAACGTGACTCACCCGCCATGGTAGCGCCACATCACCTCCCGTGGTCACGGTGTTCCCCGCGCCAAGACCGCCCAAAAGTACCGAGAATCCACCGTTTCCGGTCGCACTATCGCCAATTCCTCAAATCCCAGACAGATCCGCTCGATCTTCTCTTTATGCCAAGCCCGGCCACCATTCTCGTGTGCGATGACGAAGCGGCCATTCGCTCCATCGTCGTCGCCAAGTTGCGTTCCGCCGGCTACACCGTCTGCGAAGGGCGCAATGGACTCGAGGGCTATGGATGGGTTGATCACAGCGCATTGCCGAGCGGCGTGCTCCCCAAGAGCCCCGTGCCTCTGGTTCCTGATCTGGTTGTGACCGACCTGCAGATGCCCATGCTGTCGGGCTTGGAGATGGCTGCACGCCTCCGCGCCTTCCCCGCCACCGCACACGTCCCCGTCATCATGCTCACCGCTCGCGGATACATCGCCTCGGAGGAGGAACTCGCCAAGACCAACATCAAGCAACTCATGCCCAAGCCCTTCGGAGCCGCTCAACTGCTCGATCGCGTGCAGGCCACTCTCGCCGCCTTCAGCAGCAGCGCTCGCGCCGCTGCATAAACCGACAGACGGACTCTCTGCTCATGTGGAACGAAACTTCCAAGACCGGCAACCACACGCTCGACACGATGCTCGCCCGCTGTCGCAGGCTGGGCCTGCTGGCGTGTTCGCTCGGGCCCGATGGCGCGCTGCTCGACGTGAGCGGCCCCAACACCCTGTGGGACGAAGTTCTCCGCGCACCATCCTTCGTCAAGTGTCTGCAGCGCACCGCTCTGCTTGAATCACCCAAGCGCTTGCGAGGCAGCCTCGCTCCCACGATCATCAGCCCGGGCGTCTCCGTCGTTCTCTGTCCGCACGCCGATGACACGGGCCTGCGCGGCTCCACCGCCGTCATTCTCATCGAGCCCGAGGCGGTTCGCAGCGATCTCATCCTGCGCGCATGCCGCGAGGCCGGCCTCGACAGCCACGATGCCATGCTGCTGGTGAACGCCACCGGCAACTTCGGTCAGGCGGCCTCCCACCTTATCGCCCAGACCATCAGCACCATGAGTCAGGATGTCGCCGCCTCGCAAAGCGCCGCGACCGAAGTCGAGGGCTTCACGAAGCAGCTCACGGGCGCCTTCGAGACCATCGACGTGCTCTACAACCTGGGCCGCTCGATGAAAGCGGTGCTCAGCCCCGAGGAATTCCTGCAGAACCTCTGCACACGCACCGCGATGAGCCTCAACTTCGCGTGGGTTGCCGTGCGCTTTGAACCCACGCCCAAGACCCCCACCGTCCTGCGCGACATGCTCGTTCACCACGGCGCTCTTCCCACCGACACCGACACCTTCCGCGCCGTTGCCGGACGCGTCATGGACGACATCGACACCACCTGCAAGATTCACACCGATCTGCCCGAACTCGCCTCTCCACTCAACCCCCAGACCATCAGCCAGCCTCTGCTGTGCAAGGGACATCAGATCGGCGTCATGCTTGCGGGCGGCAAAGGTGGCGAAGACTGGATGATCTCCAGTTACGACACGCAGTTGTTTGAAGCCTGCGCCGGGTTCCTCGCCACATTCATTGAGAATGTCGCCCTCTACGACGACCAGCATCAGCTCTTCATGGGCACCGTGCAGGCCATGACCGCAGCCATCGACGCCAAAGACCGCTACACCCGCGGTCACAGCGAACGCGTCGCGCTGCTCTCCATGCAACTCGCCCAGGCAGCGGGCCTGCCGCCCCAGCAGTGCGAGCGCATCCGCATCGCGGGGCTGGTACACGACGTGGGCAAGATCGGCGTCCCCGAGAATGTCCTCCTCAAGGCCGGCAAACTCACCGAAGAGGAATTCGCCCACATCAAGAAGCACCCGCAGACCGGCTACGAGATTCTCAAGGGCGTCTCACTGCTCGAAGACGTGCTCCCGGGCGTGATGCACCACCACGAACGCTACGACGGCAAGGGCTATCCGCACGGCCTCTTTGCTGATGAGATTCCCCTCATCGCCCGCATCATCGCCGTGGCCGACACCTTCGACGCCATGAGTTCCAATCGCGCCTACCGCAGCAAGATGCCGCGTGAGGTCGTGCTCGCGGAGATCGCCCGCAGCGGCGGCACCCAGCTTGATCCGCGCATCAGTCAGATCATGCTCACGCTCGATCTGACCGAGTACGACGCCATGACCCAGCGTCACGCCGCACTCGACCAGCAGACTGCGGAAGAGCGAGCCGCCGCCAAAGCCGCCTGAACGACACGCTTCACAACGGTCCGCGCACGCACTCGCGCTCGCATCGCCGACTCACGGCGCCACGCGCGTCACACCCTCATTCGCCACACGCATCGACGACACGCGTGAGAACCCCGGAATCGGACTCGTGAGCGGAGCCCATCGCACCGTCAATGTACGGGTCGCACGCACACTCGTCTTGCCACGTACCCACAGCACGCCTTCAAATGCGCTGTGATCGTCAATCACTACGTTCTGCGACACGTACACCAGTCCGCGGATCCGCGCGGGATACGCGTCGCTCGTGTCACTGTCGGTCACACCCAGATACGGCGCGCCGACGGGATTCAGATTGCGCGCCACTTCACTCTCACGCAAGTCCGCATTCTCGAGCTGAAACTCGATGCTGCCAAGCACCAACATCGCCGGCAAATCGCTGCTCGCTGGCGAGATGGACACATCAGGTCCGATCTCCGATGCCGGGTTGGCGTTCAAGATCACCAGCGTGCCCAGTACGCGGGAATTGGTGATCCGCAGCAGGTTGTTTCTTGCATTGATGACGTAGATGCCCCGCGCGTTGAGCCCGGTGTTCGCCGGATTGCTCGCAGGCGAGAAAAGCACTCGATCAAAGGTCCGAGCGGCTGACAACTCAATCACGGTACCGATGCTCTGGTAGTACGCGAACAGACCATCCACGGGTGCGGGAACAGTGTCCGGAGACACGCTGCTCATGACAGTCGTCGCCACGCGGAACTCCTCGGGCGACACCCCGATCTCCGCCCGGTCCCGATAGGCAGCATCAAACTCAGGCCGCGTGGTGGCTTCAACTCGCGTCCCTGTCAGCGTCAGCGTGCCAGAGCCTTCCACCGCAGCGGTGATCAAGGCATGCTGCAGACCCGGCAGCGGCTCGAGCGTGAACGCCAGGTCAAACGCTGTCTTGCGCCGCGCCGCACCCACCGTCGAAGCGACACTCACCCGCACCGGCTCCGCGAGATCCACGGTGCGCAGATCAGCATCCACCGGGTCAGCCACCGTGATCCGATGCGACGCCGCAGGGTCACCAAGCATCGCGCCCGCGTCGATCTCCACCTTGCGAAACGGCCGCCACGCCACGCCTGAAGGGTCCTCCGCCATGAGCGACTGCGCAAACTCGACGGCCGACGCATGCTCGCGATCAACCGTGCTGATGGTCGTCATGTCCGTCTGCCGGGCCAACCGCTGACGCTGCAGGACCGTCGCGAGAATCCCCGCTGTCGCGATCAACGTCGCCGCGCCAAGCACGAAAACGTACGCCGACCCGCGCCGTGATGCATGATGCAACTGCCTCATGGCGTCGGTACTCCTCTTGTCATGTCCGCCCCCAACGTGCGCAGCGCGCTGACTCGCAGCACCACGCGGTCGCCCTTGAAGACACCCACCGTGATGCGCTTGACGCCTGATTCAGCCGAGACTTCCTTCGTGGGGTCCACTGCGTCCACCCACGTCACTGCAACACCAGCGCCCCAGTTGCCCGAACTCAGCGCGTTCATGTTCATATCGCTGATGGGAGTGATCGTGTGGCCGTCGTAGTCGTCAACATCATCCGCGGTGCGCTGCCAGATACCCAGCACGTCATCCGCACTGTCAGGGCCGAGCGGGTTGCCAGGCTCAGCGGCGTCGCGATATCGCTTGCTCAGAATCTCCGTCATCACCAGATCCGCATACGTGCGAGCAAGCAGCGTGTCATTGATCGACATGCGCGTCTTCCGCGAGATTGACACCGCCCCCAGACCAGCCACCGCCACCACCGAGACGATGACAAGCGAGATCGTCGCCTCAATCAGCGTGAAGCCCCGGCGCACTGCGTCGCGATTCCTCATCACGGCACCTCCGGCTCGTTGCGCAGCGGCACCGTCGCTCGCACCACGGTGCCGTCCACTTTCGTCACCGTCATCATCAGCGCCGTCGCCACCGTCCTGGTCGTCGTCGTCGTTGCAGGACGCCGCACCACGCCGTACACCTCGTACAGCATCGCTGCGTTCGTGACGTTCAATCCGTTCGCACTGTCAAACAGATTGCCCGCATGCGGAGCAAGCGTGGTACACCCGATCTCAAACTCGTGCAGCAAAGGGAGCGTCTGAGCGGACGAGAGCAGGAACGGACGCTCGCCTGCTGCATGCCAATAGGTGTTGCCCGCAAAGCTCACGTCAGTCCAGGCCCCAGCCACTGCGATTCGCGCATCCACATTGACCGAAGCGCGAATGGCCGACGAGTTTGGTAGATCACCACTTGGATCCACCAGACCCCACCGCATGAATGCGTCACCGCTGCTGTTGGGCTTTACATGCACCCGTATCCGCGTGACTCGAAAGGCCGTTGCATCGGCTGGCAGGATTGGAGCCAATCGCATGCCGACAGCCGAGAGAGAACGGACACGCCGCGTCTCCGTCACCGGCCCGTTCCACCCGTCCAGTAGCATCTCGCTCGTCTCATACGTGCCGCTCACCTGGCTCACCGTCCGCGCCGATCGCTCAAACTCAAACGCGAACTGCTGCACGTCGCGCACCAATGCAACATCGGTGCCCGCAAGCTGCATGACAAGCGGGTTTCCCGCGCTGCCCGCAAACGTGAACGTCACCTCGTCGTCGTTCGCATCACCATCAACATCAGGCGCCAGGAGCGCCACTTTGTTCATCGCGTTGGCCGTCACCTGCTTGCCGTCCGCCACCAGCCACAGCGCCTCACGCAGCGCGCGATCATCCGCGTCCAGTCGCACATCCGCATCCGTCGCCGATGGCAGCGCCTTCGCCGTCGTCATCATGATCGACGTCATGACCGTCATCACCAGGGCAAGCACGCCCATGGTCACGACCATCTCCAGCAGCGAGAAGCCGCCGCGACGCGCACGTGCTGTCATCCGGTCATCGCAGCACATCGCTCAACTCCGTCGCCAGTGCTGCCGCTTCCGAAGGCAGCTTGGGCGTTGTCCTCGTTCCCGCAGGCATCGCGTCGCGCACTCGGGGCGGCGCATCCACCGTGTCCGCGGACAGTCGTCCGTCGCCCATGCGAGTGGGCGCGAACACCTCCGCCCGCCCCGTCACCGGATCAAACATCACCCCGCGCGATGCCTGGCCCTGGGTCACATACACCACCAGCGGCTCACTCGCACGTCCCAGCGAGTCAAACGTCAGCCCCCGATCGGTCACCACCGCGGGCTCCACGCCGACGCCGTACGGATCAAGCGTCAGATCCACACGCTCCCTCACGCTGTTGCCGTCGTTGTCCGTCATCACCAGCACGTACCCCGCCGTCGCGATGTACATCCGCTGCTCGCGACCCTGCGCCCGCGCTCGGTCCCGCAGCCGCTCGATATCCGCCGCTATCCGCCGCGCGGCGCCATCGACCTTCGCACGCTGCACGCTGTTCACATATCGCGGCACCGCGATCGCCGCCGTCACGCCCACCATGGCAAGCACGATCACCAGCTCAATCATGCTGAATCCGCGACGCCACTGCATGCCAGCCTCCTACGACAAACGCCGACGCGAGAGCCGCATCGGCGTTGTTGCATTCCTGTTCGTTCATGCTCACCAGGTGTTGTACGCCGTGCCGTCCGAGCCCAACACCGCGCTGTTCGCGGTGATCGCGCCCGTCGTCTCGTTGTAGATCCAGCCCACACCCGCACCCGCACCCGCGGCGACGGTTGAGGACTTGCTGCCCTGGCCCTTCACGGGCATTTCAGGAACCTCACGCAGGTACGGACCGTAGATGTGGGTCGTCGTCTTCGTAGCGCTCGTGCCGCCAGCGAGGTTCGTGAACGTGGTCATCTCAGCGACGAAGCCCGACACCGTGGGACGCGTGCCTTCGTGCTCCGTCGTGTACAGATCAATCGCGTTGCGCAGCACTGCAAGGTTCGCCTTCAGGCTGCTCTCCGCCGCGCCTTCTGCGCCGCGGCTCATGCGAGGAATAGCGATCGCGGCGATGATCCCGATGATGACGATCACGATCACCAGCTCGATGAGGCTGAAACCGCGACGAAGTTGCTGCGTGCCACGCACCATGACTGTGCTCTCCAAAGACCGCCTAACCGCTTTTCTCTCCGCGACGTACACCATCGCGAAGTCCCACTCTTCCACCGACTGTTTTCGTCACGTTTCAACGCACGCATGAGCCCGCACGCTGGAACTCGGGGCGTGTACCCCTCTCAATGGGTGTGATAGACCGCATACGCCGCACACGCCGCACCTTACCGGTCAATCACCAGTTCGACGCGGTGCTTGCCATCAATGAGCACAATCGCCGAGCCGACACGCCGCGCCTTGCGATCCGGGCCTTGCACTTCCAGCAGTTTCACTTCATGCTGGCACTGCCCCGCAGCCTTGCCGCCCACGATCCGGGCGTCATCCACCTCGAACTTCTCACCCGCGATGAACGCCATGGGCCGCGGATTCAGAATCACGCTCGTCAGCCTGATGGTCTCGCGAAAGTGCTCCACGCGGGCCGATGCGTCGCTCGACGCATACCCGGTGCACATCACGCCCGTGATGCTCGTGGTGTCGCTCCTGCCCGCAAACGACAGGTCAGACGCAGAATGTGCGTCGCTCGCGGCGAACACATCGCGCACGTTCACCGCCTCCAGCGAACCTTCACTGCTCGCAAAGGCCGCAAGCCGGTCCGCCACGCTACCGGCCTCGGGCGCACTCTCCCTCGCTGGCGCGGCGTCACGCGCAACAGCAGGCGTCGCCGCCTTCGCAGCCTCGGGCGCGGTCGCCCCGCCCAGCAGCATGCGGTCCGTCACGACGGCAAGCACGCCCACACCCAAAACGCCGAGAAGTACCTTGTGTTGTTTGGTGAGTTCCACACCCCAACCGACGATTCACTCCCCGTCGCGTCAACCCGACCGCGCGGAAATTGCTCAGTTCCCGCCCGCAGATTCGTTACGACCGTTCTGCGCGGCATTGTCCGCCGGCAGTGTGTGCCACGCCAGATCCAGCGTCACTTGCACTTTGCCCACGTCACTCTCCACACGCCGCACGCTCATGCCGCGCGTTGCAACATCACGAAACGCCCGATTGCTCTGCTCGAGAAACCCGATCGTCTGCGCAAACGTCCCGGTCGCCACCAGGTGAATCGGCACAACCGCGAACTCACGCCCGACACTCGCCGACTTCTCGCCCGGAGTCACCTGCGCCACTTCCAGTCCCGCTGCGCTCGCGGCGTCTGTCACCTGCTGCACCACGCGGTTCACGCTCTGCGGCGACTGCAACTGCACCGAATCGGCCAGTTGCCTCTGCAACGTCTCCACCTGCTTGCGCGCCGCGCTGATCTTGGCGTCTGTTGAAGCAAGCGACGCCTGAGCCTCGCTCAGGTTCGCCGCATCTTCGCTCGCCTGCGCCCGCCGCTGCTGCAGCGGCGCCAGCACCAGCGCGACAAACACCGCCCCCAGCGCCAGGGCTCCCGCCCCGCCAAGCGCATGCACTGCGTTGGCGGGTATCGCCCGCTCTCCGCGCGTCGTCGTCGCGTCGTTCATCGCTGCTTCTCCTCTGTCACATCCTGCCCGTCACGCATCGTGCAGATCACGCGGAAGTACGTCCCGCGCGCATCCGGCGCGTTGGACTCCACCCGCCGCACCCGGTCAAACAGCCCCGACTCCTCCAACGCTACGACAAACGTGTTCACGCTGCGCACATGATCCGTCACGCCCGCCAGCGTCAGGTCATAGAACTCATGCCGCACCATCGGCGCTGGCTTCCCATCCGACTTTCGCTCCGGCGCACTCGTCTCCACCCGATGCGTCAGCATGATCTCATCAAACGTCATCGCCTCGCCCCGTCGGCTGGCGATCATCCGCAGCAGCACGCTCCAGTCCGGATGGTGACCAACCGCCCGCGCCGCATTCACGCGCTTGCGCAGATCCGCCTGCTGAGTCAGCAGCGTCTTGAGTTGCCCCTCGTTGCCCGACAGTTCCGTCCTCAGCGTCGCCATCTCGCTTTCCGTCGATGTCGGCACGCGCGACGACAGCAGCGCCGTCAGCGACAGCCCTCCCAGCGTCAAGGCATAGATGACCAGACCGCCGGCCCAGCGCCGCGTCAGCAGCCGTCGCCGCGCACGCTCGCGCCGCGCGGGTGACAGCAGATTCACGCCGCTCACGCTCACTCCGCTTGCGTTCATGTTGCTCAAGCCGCTCTCCTTTCCTGACGCGCCGCCTCAGGAAACGCCGCCAGCCCGAGCGACGTCATCATCATCGCATCCCGAGCCATCGGGCTCCGATCATCCAGACGCGTGAGGGTCGCGGGCGTCATCAGTCCCACATCCAGCGCCAGTGCGCTCGACAGTCGCGCACGCACGCCGCGCACACCTGCGCCCTCGCCCGTCAGCCACACGCCAGCCATCGGAATCGCCGGGTACCGCTGCATCGCATACACCAGGGATCGCTGCACCTCTGGCACCAGCGCGTCAGACAGTTCCGTCTGGTAGCGCCTGATCGTGCGATACAGCTCCGCCAGTTTCGCCTCGCGCATCTCTTCTTCGCTGCGTCGCATCGCGGCTTCCGCCACGTCCGTCTCCACGCCGATGGAATCCCGCATCCGTTCAACGCACGATCCCAGTTGCACTTCCTGCATCCGCCGCTCATACACCACGCTCGCCGGACCTTCGCCCGTCACGTGCAGCAGCACCAGCGTCGTCGCGCTCCATCCCACATCCACCACGCCATACAGCCCGGGCACGCCTCCGCTCGCTGCCGCCCCGCATCGCGCCAGCGCGCACGCTCGCGGCTCAATCGCCACCACATCCGCGCCCGTCACGTCAAATGCGCCCGCCGCCGCGTCTCCCGCTTCCGTCGGCAGCGCAATCGCCATCGCGTGCGTCGCGCCGCGTGTCCGGTCCGTCGCAGGCAGGTCCCACGTCGCCAGATCAAACCCGTCCGGCTCGCGACGATGAATCCGCGCGACTTCTATTCGTGCCAACTGCTCAATCGGCGCCTTCGACGTCCGCGGCGGCAGTTCCAGCACCGCAGGCAGCAGCGCGTTGTCCGGCGCCACCAGCGCAAGACGCGATCCCACAAATCCCGCGTGCGCGATCGTCTGCCCCAGCAGCATCGCTTCAGCCGTTGTCAACGCCCCCGTCGCCGTGCGTGGCAGACGCACACTCGCTCCCAGCGCGCTCCGTCCCTGGCCGCCCGCAATCAGTTGCGACGCGATCATCCACCGATCGCCGATGTCCACGCCGATCAGGCTCGCTCCGCCCGTGATGTGCAGTCCCTTGCTCGTCACTTGCCGCCTCCCGCCGCCGTCAGATCAAACAGCGGCAACAACATGCTGATGGCCATTGAACCCACGATCAATCCCAGAACAAGCAGAATCAGCGGCTCCAGCAGACCAGTCACGGTCTTGATGGTCGCCTGCGTGTCCTCGTCCATGTACTCCGCCACGCTCGCCAGCACATCCGACAGCCGCCCCGAGCGTTCACCGCTCTTGACCGCCTCCAGAATCGCTGGTGGCATCAGCGTCGCGTCATTCAGTCCCTGGCTCAGCGCTTCCCCGCGGAGCACCGCTTCTTCCGCGCGACGCATCAGCGAGATGTAGTACGTGTTCGGCACGCTGTGCTTCGCCAGCGCCAGCGCTTCCAGCAGAGGCACCTTGCCCTCCAGCAGCGTCGCCAGTACCCGCATGATGCGCGCCGTCGCATACACCCGCGTGAACGTCCCCAACTTCGGAATGCGCAGGCTCAACGTGTCTATCAGCCGCTTGCCCGATGCCGTGCGCAGGTAGAAGAACGTGCCGACGATCGTGCCCACAAGACCGGCCGTGATGAAGGGCCAGTACGCCCGCACAAAGTGACTGATATCCATCAGCACCTTCGTCATCACCGGAAGTTCCGTATCCAGACTCTTGAACAGTCCTTCAAATCGCGGCAGCACGAACCCCACCATCGCGATCATCACGCCCAGCGCCACGAAGATCAGCAGCGCGGGGTAGATCATGGCGTGAGTCACCGTCTTGCGGATCTTGGACTGCTGCCGCAGCAGTGTGCCCAGTCGATCCAGCATCACATCCAGTTTGCCGCCGCTCTCACCCGCCGCCACCATGCTCCGACACACCGCATCGAAGTACTCCGGATGCGCCGCCATCGCCTCCGCAAGCGTCTTGCCTTCTTCCAGCTTCTCTCGCAGGCTGGCCAGTGTGCTCCGCCACTCGCCCTTGGGCGATTGATTCTCCAGTGATTGCAGCGCCTCCACCAGCGGCGTACCCGTCGCCACCAGCAGCGACAGTTGCCGACACATGAACACCACGCTGTCCAGCCGCTTGCCGCCGCCGAATCGCACGCGCTTGTTGCTGTTCATCACCGGCGCGTCCAGATCCGTCGCGCTCGCCGCCGCCAGATCCGTCGCGATGATGCCCTGCTTGCGCAGCATCTCCGCCGCCTCGCGCGAGTCCGCACCATCCACAACGCCGCGTACAGCTCTGCCGCTCCGGTCAAAGCCCTTGTATGCGATCTTCATGCCGCCTCCCGCGTCGAAGTCGCTTCACCGTCCGACGCGTTGAGCTGCTGCTCATCGTCGTCGTTCTGCGTCACGCGCAGAATCTCCTCCAGACTCGTGCGCCCCTCCAGTGCAATCAACACGCCTTCCTCGCGCAGCGTCAGCAACCCTTCCTTCTTCATCGCCCCGCGCAGTTCGTGCGTGGGACGCGCATGGTGAATCATCCGCCGCAGTTCAGGCGTCACCTCAAAGACTTCATAAATGCCCGTACGCCCCTGGAAGCCGCTGTCATGGCACCGCTGGCACCCCGCGCCCTTGCGGAACGCGCGCCCCGCCTCATGCGCGATGCCCGCATCCGCCAGCACCTGCTCACTCGGGTAGTACTTCGTCGCGCACGCCTGACACACCGTCCGCGCCAGCCGCTGCGCCACCGCACCGTTCAACGCGCCGCTGAGCAAGTACGGCTCAATGCCCATGTCCACCAGTCGCGCCACGCTGCCCGGCGCGTCGTTGGTGTGCAGCGTCGCCAAGACCAGGTGCCCCGTCAGCGCCGCCTGCGTCGCCACCCGCGCCGTGTCCTGGTCGCGAATCTCACCCACCATGATGATGTCCGGGTCCTGCCGCAGAATGCTCCGCAGCGACCGTGCAAAGCTCAGCCCGATCGCGTCATTCACCTGAATCTGATTGACCATCTCCAGTTGATACTCAACCGGATCTTCAACCGTCAGAATGTTCACTTCAGGTCCGCGCAGCAGGTCCAGCGCGCTGTACAGCGTCGTCGTCTTGCCGCTGCCCGTCGGCCCCGTCACCAGCGCCATCCCGTGGCTCTGATCCAGGAACCGCTTGAACACATGCATCGGCTCATCGCGGAAGCCCAGATCCTCCAGCCGCACCTTCAAATTCGCCTTGTCGAGAATGCGCACCACGATCTTCTCGCCAAGCAGCGTCGGCATGCTGCTCACACGCAAGTCAATCTCGCGACCTTCCGCCACAATGCGCACGCGACCTTCCTGAGGCAGTCGCTTCTCCGCAATGTCCATCTTCCCGATGACCTTCACGCGCGACACAATGCTCGCATGCATCCCCGGCGGCGGCTTCATCAGGCTCCGCAGCGTGCCGTCCACACGATACCGAATCCGCGTCCCCTTCTTGTCCGGCTCAATGTGAATATCGCTCGCCCGATCCTTCACCGCCGTGATCAGCGCGATGTTCACCAGATTGATGATCGGGTTCCCCGCGATCATCTTGTCCAGGTCCGTCGTCGGACCTTCATCCACCGCCTCGCGCTCCACAACCTCCACGTCCTGTTCCGTCAGGCTCGTGAGGAACGCATCAATGTCCACATCCCCGCGCGCATAGCGATTCACGTACTCAACAACGTTCGCTTCCAGCGCCAGCACCGGACGGATGTTCAGCCCCGTCACCTGCTTCAGCCGGTCAATCGTCGGCAGGCTCTGAGGCTCCGCCATCGCCACCGTCAGTGTGTTGCCCACCTTGAACATCGGAATCAGCTTCAGCCGCTCACATTCCTCAGCCCCCACCAGTTTCATCACCGCTGGGTCGAGCAAGCCGTGCCGCAGCACCACCCCGGGCACGCCCATCACCTTCGCCAACGCGCGCACCAGCGACGTCGGGCTGATCACGCCCTGCGCCACCAGCGCCTCGCCCACCATCTTCCCAGTGCCCTTCTGCTCCGCAAGCGCCTTCTCCAACTGCTCGCGCGTCACATGCCCTTCCTGCACCAGCACATCACCCACGCGCAGCCGCTTGGGCGCCGTAGGCGCAGGCGGCTGCGCAGGCACGCCCGGCGTGATCGGCGCCGTCAGCGGCGACTCACTCGTCGGCGTCGGCGTGATCCCGCTGATGGGCATCGCGTCGTTCTTGGCATTGTGCCCGAAGGGGAACTTCACAGGAAACTCCTCACCGCCGTGTTCACATCCGAATAGTGCTCGAACTTTTCCGACAGCCCCGTCACATCCAGTACCTCGCGCAGCGTCTCCGTCGTGCCGCACATCCGCAGCACGCGTCCGCTGCTGCTCAACTGGTCACTCGCGTCCGCCAGCACTTCCAGTCCCTGGCTGTCCACAAACGCCACCCCCGACGCATCCACGATCAGCCGCCCCAGGCTCCGCTGCATCACATCACCCAGCCGCTGCCGAAAAATGACGGCATCCCCGCCGGTCAATGGACCTTCGGGCTTGATCACCGTCACCGCGCCATGGCGTTGCTCGTGAATGTTCATGCGGGTCTTCCTCTGTCAGTCCTCACGCCGCCAGCTTCGTCGTCGCCGCCGACGCAGGCAGCGAAAGCGTGAACGTGCTGCCCTTGTCAATCTGGCTCTTCACCGTGATATCCCCGCCGTGCAGCCGCACCACCTGCCGCGCCAGCGACAAACCGATGCCACTCCCCGTAATGCTCGCGATCCGCTTGTCCTTGCTGCGATAGAACTTCTCAAAGACCAGTTCCAGTTCATCCGGCTTGATCCCGATGCCGTTGTCGCTCACCTCAAACTGCATCGCGCCGTTCTCATCACTCGCCCGCACCATCACATTGCCGCCCTCAGGCGTGTACTTGATGGCGTTGCCCACCAGGTTGTGCAGAGCCATCTCAATCTTGTCACGATCACCCCGCAGCAAAGGCCACTTGGGCGGAGCTTCAAACGTCAGCGTGATGTCCTTCTCCGCCGCCTGCGCCTTGAAGTCCTCCTGCAGGTGCGCCCACATCTCCGGCGCGTTCACCTCATCGCCCCGCAGTTTGAACGTCCCCGCTTCAATCTCGCTCACACTCAGCATGTCGCTCACGATGCGCTCCAGCCGCCGCGATTCGCTGTTCAGCACGTTCATGCACCGCGCCTTCACCAGCGGGTCCTTGTCACCTTCATCCACCAACTGCTCCAGGTACAGCCGCATCGTCGTGAGCGGCGTGCGCAGTTCGTGCGTCGCCGAAGCGACAAACGCGTTGCGGCTCTCATCCGCCACGCGCTGCTGCGTCACATCTTCAATCACGATCATCGCCGCCGAACCATCTTCCTTCCGCATGGGCCGCACCGTGAAGCGCAGCACCGTCTTCTCCGCCTCCGCCGACGTCTGATCGCTCACTTCCATGCTCGCCCGCTGCCGCGCCTTGCCCGTCGCCACGTTCATCGACAACTGCGCCACGTCATCAAACCGCATCAGCGAGCCGATCTCCTTGCCTGTCATCTCCCCCTTGTTCCGCTTCAGGAACACCGCCGCCGCCCCGTTCGCCACGCGCACCTTGCCTTCATCATCCAGCACGATCATGCCCAGCCACAGCGCATCAAACGCCGCGGCGTAGTCCCCGCCGCCCGCCGCCGTCACGCCCGCCGTCAGTCGCGCCGCCGCGTCTTCCAGCGAAGTCTGCTGCTTCTGCTGTTCACGATCATCCAGCAGCCGGTTCCACGCCAGAGCCTCAGGACCAAGGTCCTCCGCCAGCCGCAGCCCGCTCGCAGGCAGTTGGCCGTCTTCAAATTCGCTCGCAAATCGCAGCGTCTCCTGAATCGCGCCCAGCGCACGCATGCGCATCCGCATCTTGCGATACATCACCAGACCCATCGAGAGCACCACCGCGCCCGTCACGCCAATCCCAATCTGCGTGCGCACATGCTTGAAAGGTTCATACGTAAACGGCTTGCTCACTTCCAGAATCGCGTTGCCGCGCCCAGCGATCGCCACCGGCGCACGCGCCGTGAACATGTCATCGCCGTACGTCGTCGTCACGCCCGTCTGGTCATTGCCCGTCCACTTCTCAGGCAGCTTCGCATCCAACTCGCGCTTCCCGCGCGTATCCGCGATCACTGTCCCATCCGGCAGCGTCACACTCGCGCTCGCCAGTCCCTGCGCCCGCGCGAACTGCTCCAGCAGCGTCTGCGTCGTGTTGAGGTCATCTCCCGCCATCGCCAGCGCAAGCCCGGGCGTCGCGCTGCTCGTCGCCTGCGCAAGCGTGTCCTGCTGCGCTTCAGTCAGCGTCGTCCGGTGCGTGTAGTACGTCCACGCGCCGGCACCAACAACCGTCGCCGCCACCATCCCCGTGATGAACATCCCCGCAATCGCGACAACGCTCTCGCCGCGCGCGAACGCCCACCCTGTCAGCCACGATGTGGCTCCGAGCGGCGCAGGTTGTGTCCGACTGGTATTGCTGCTCTTGTTCACAATGCACCTCACGGTTCGCGCACAACTCGCGCTCACTTCCACCTATCGGCCTCTTTCACTCACCAATAAAGGCAACCCCGCCGCTTCCCGTCTTTGCGCAATCTTGTTCCAGTCTTTATGGCACCCTGATGCCTCCTCGGCACCGCACGGCTTTCATGTATCGCTTGCAAAACCGCCTGCATAAACCGCACAGTCGCTGCAAAGCGTTCACCCTCATCGAACTGCTCGTCGTTATTGCAGTCATCGCCCTCCTCATCGGCCTCCTGCTCCCCAGCCTCGGTGCCGCCCGCGAAAGTGGCCGCATCGTCAAATGCCAGGCCAACCTGCGCTCTCTCGCTCAGGCTTCCATCTCTTACTCCAATTTCAACAAGGGCTTCTTCAGTTCAGGTTCGTGGGACAACAGCCTCGAAGAGGGATACGGCCCGATGGACACCACCGGCTGGGTCGCCGACATGGTCCTGGGCGACTACGCACTCCCCGGCAAAATGCTCTGCCCCAGTAGCCCCGCCCAAGCCAGCCAGAACCTCAGCCCCTCACGCCTCAATAACGCCAGCCACCGCGTCTTCACGCAATCCCAGGTCGACGAAATGATCGATCGCGGCATGAACACCAATTACGCCCAGACCTGGCACATGGCGCACACCGATGTCAAGGTCCACCAGCAGGCCGGCAACCCCGACTTCGGCCGCTTCAAGGATCGCCGCTACCTCCGCGGTCCACTCAACGAAAAGAACACCGCCAACGCCCCCAACGACCAGATCGCCTTCTTCGGCGATGGACACGTGCAACTGGGCGAGGATGACGCCGACATCGTCTTCTACCGCAACCAGCGCATCGCTGGCGCGAAGGCGCTTACCGACGGTCCTGTCGCCATGAATCGTCCGCCGGGCATCAACGGCCTCGGCGTCGGGCGCCAGCGCTTCGAAGACCTCGGACCCACCCACGGCAAGGGCGGCAAAGTCGTCGACGGCGCCGTCGAGCACGACAAGAACATCGGCAACATCGCCTTCGCCGACGGCCACGTCGGTCAGTTCCGTGACGACACCGTGCGCGACGGCCGCTGGGCTGGCAGCGGCGAGTCGTGGAACGGCACCTCCGTCCTTCGCTACCACGAAATCGAAGGCAAAGTCTTCGGTGGCTGGCTCACCCGCGCCGGATTCTGGTGATTCCTCGCGATCGACACGACGTCGATCCGTCAACTTGTTCGCATACCGCCACGCCGCGTTGGAGAGCGCGATCGTGACGGCTGGCAAAGCGTCTCGGCGCGTGTCCGCGACGCTCACTCATGGTCCGTGTCGAGTTTTCGTCTGTATCCACACCTTGGAACCGAGATAGGGAGATCGTCTCATGAAGAAGTCACTCGTCCTTGCCGCCCTCGCTGGCTGCGCCGTGTCCTCCATCGCCCTCGCCCAACCCACCGGCGAGATCATCATCAACGAAGCTATGTTCAACCCCCCGTCACCCGACGCCGACAACACCCGCGAGTTCTTCGAACTCAAGCGCCTCGGTGACGTCAGCCTCCAGGGCGTCTGGCTCGTCGTGATCGACGGCGACAACAACACCGCCGGCAACAGCACCGCCACCGGCGTCGTTGACTATGCCCTCGACCTCACCCCCTTCTCCTTCGGCAACAACGGCCTCCTGCTCCTGCGCGACAGCACCCTCGTTCTCCAGCCCGCGCCCGCCGCCGAAACCAACGTCGTCGTCATCACCCCCGACTGGCAAGGCTGCACCGGCACCCTCACCGTCGGCAACATCGACATCGAAAACGGCAGCGCGACCTATCTGCTCGTCCGCAACTTCACTGGCTCCATCTGCCAGGACCTCGACACTGACAACGACGGCGTGCTCAACGTCACCCCGTGGACCAGCGTCATCGATGCCGTCGGCTTCATCGACGGCGACGACTTCGACGCAGGTATCCCCGCCCGCCAATACGCCACCCAGTTCGGCGGCGTCGACGTGACCGACAACAGCGCCATCCCCACCGGCTTCACCCCCGACGCCTTCGCCCGCATCTGCGGCGACATCGTCATCCACGACATGCTCGGCACCAGCCCCGGCCCCTACGTCGCTGACCCCGCCGAAACCCGCTTCTTCCCCGAAGGCCAGACCCTCGACGGCAACTACACCCTCACCCCCGGCAGCGAAAACATCGAAGTCTGCGCCCCCGCAGGCTGCGATGACATCGACTTCAACAACAACGACGTCTTCCCCGAAGATCAGGACGTCGTCGACTTCTTCGCAGTCCTCGCCGGCGCCGACTGCCCCGCCTGCAACGACATCGACTTCAACAACAACGGCGTCTTCCCCGAAGACCAGGACGTCGTTGACTTCTTCAACGTCCTCGCCGGCGGCGAATGCCAGTAATCGGTGACCCGCTTCGTTGAAGCGAACACCGAGCAACGCTCACAACACAAACCCAAACGAGAACGCCCGAGCACCACGCTCGGGCGTTCTCTTTGGCTTGTTACTCACCACTTCACCACTTCGTCACTTCGTCACTTCGTCACTTCCTCCCCAAACAACCCCGCCCGCATCGCGCGATAGATCGCCGTGTTGTCCATCGTCGGACGAATCAGTTCACCCGCACGCGCCCCGTCGCCGCGCACCACCACCGCGCCCGCCACATCGCCGCCCGAGGCCCACGCAATCCCAAACGGCAGCCGCCGTCCGCGTGCATCCGCCGCCGCGAGGAATGGCAACGTGCCCGTGCCCGTTGCACCGTCAAGCGGTGCGCCGTTCTCGTCATCCCGCGCCGGCAGCGGCTTGCTGGGATCCATGTCAAACTCGCTCACCACCTGCATGCCGCCGCAGTCACTGTCCGCCGCGACCATCAAGAAGGTGTCAGGCCGCCGCGCGACAAACGCTCGCGCCACCGCAATGCCTTCATCCGCGCGCCGGCACGCCACCATCGCGCCGCGAGCATTGTTCTTGCCCGCAAAATTGTCCGTGCCTTCCTCCTCCGCCACGAGCAGGAAGCCCTCTTCTTCTCGTTCGAGCACCCGCAGTGCAGCCTGCACCATCTCCGCATAGGTCGGCGCAGTTGTCACGTAGTCGGGCGTGCCCTTCTCGCGCTGTTCCTCTTCGGGCATATCCATGAATGTGTCATTGGCCGCGAACAGACCAAGCAGTTTCGTCACGTTCGCCGGACTCGCCAGCAGTTCATCCCGCGTGAACACGATGTGATACCCCGCCTCACGCGCTTCACGAATCAGATCGCGCCCGTCATCGCGCGTGCCTTCGCCATGTCGACCACGCACGCCCTTGGGCAGAAAGAACTGTTCACCGCCGCCCAGCAGCACCTGCGGTCGCGCTTCCAGCATCTGCAGCGCGATCGCTTCATACTTCTTCCGATCCGGCGCATCCGCCAGGAACGTCCCCGTGCCCGCATCCGCCACGGTCGCGCTGCTCACAATCCCCACGGCCTTGCCGCGGCGCAACGCTTCCTTCGCGATCGACTCGCGCCCCAGCGGCGCGCCGTTGTCATTGCCAAAACTCTTGTCCTGCCCCACTTTCACGCCAAATGCGTGAATCGTGCCGCCCGCGTTGCTGCTTGCAGCCAGCGCATCGCGCAGGTGCCCGCGATAGATGCCCAGGTGAGGCAATCCATCCCACGCCAGATCGCCATCAGGCCCCGCGTACAGCATGCGCGTCGCCGCCCACATGTTGATGCCCGAGCCATCCGGGTGCAGAAAGATCACATTCACCGGCGCGATGTCGCTCGCGCCGCCCGTGGCCCGTTGCCCCGAACTCGCGCAGCCCGCAAGCCCCACCATCATGCTGGTCGCCGCGGCAATCAGCACCCGCGCCACGCTCGTCTTTCGTTCGCACTTCGTCATATCGGAGCATATTCGCACTCCGCAAATACGCCATGTTCGGCTGTATGAAGGTCGCGCAAAGCCGCCCGCCGACACTGTGACGAACCCGTGACGGACCCAACCCGCTCTTCGGCAGTATCACATGACATGCACACGCGCGTGCGTGCGTCATGTCGGGTCGCTAACTGCAAGGAGCCGTCCATGTTCACTCGTCCGCTCACCCTCGCTCTCGCTTCTGTCACTGCTTTGTCACTCAGCGTGTGCAACGCTCTCGCCTGCCCGCCCGTTGTCGATCCGCAAGGCCAGTCCGTCACCCAGCCCCAGCCCGTCGTGCGCATCGCCCTGCTGCTCGACACCAGCAACAGCATGGATGGTCTGATCGGCCAGGCCAAAGCACAGTTGTGGAACATCGTCAATCGCTTCAACCAAAGCTGCAAGTTCGGCCAGAAGCCGCGCCTCCAGATCGCCCTCTACCAATACGGCAACGACACGCTCAACCCCGATGGCAAGTGGATCCAGCAAGTCTCCGGCTTCACCTCAGACCTCGACGTGCTCAGCGAGAAACTCTTTGGCCTGCAAACCAACGGCGGCACCGAACTCTGCGGCCCCGCCATCGGCGCCGCCCTGCGCGATCTCGCGTGGGCCAAGCAGCCCGGCGATGCCAGTTTCATCTTCATCGCAGGCAACGAACCTTTCGACCAAGCGACATACAGCGAAGAAATCGCCGACGCGGTGCGTCAAGGCGTGCGCATCAACACCATCTTCTGCGGCACCTATCAGGAAGGCGTACACGGCAAGTGGCTCGACGGCGCAACGCTCGGCCGCGGCAAGTACCACGTCATTGATCAAGCCGCCGAGATTCGCCACATTCCCACGCCCTACGACGCCGAAATCTCGCAACTGGGCGTCGATGTGAACGCCACCTACCTCGCCTTCGGTGCGCGAGGCGAAGCATCGCGCAAGCGTCAATCCCGCATGGACGATGCCGCTGCTGCCGCCGCACCCGCCGCCGCGCTCGAACGCGCCGTCACCAAAAACTCCGCCAACTACGTGACCGACTGGGATCTCGTGCAGGCCGTCGTCGACAAGAAGATCAATCTCGAAGACATCAAGAAGGATGAACTCCCCGCCGAACTGCGCAATCTCTCCGTCGCCGATCAACAGACGCGCATCACCGATCTCTACACCCGCCGCACCGCCATCAACACCCGCGTCGCCGAACTGACCAGACAGCGCGAAGTCTTCCTCGCTCAAGCCGGCAACCAAGCCGCCAAGCCCACCACCCTGGGCGACGCCTTGGTGCAACTCATCACCGAACAAGCCACCGAAGAAGGCTTTGTGTTTGAATGATGATGGCGAGAGCGAGTGAACAAGCGAGCCAGGCAAAGACCACCAACAAACAAGCGTTGTTCGCCTCACGCGAACAACGCTTGTTTGCTTCCCCGCACCGTTCCCCTCGCTCGCTGGCTCGCTCGCTTTACCTTCGCCTCACTCCTCCCGCGGATGCCGCAGCCGCTCCAGCGCCGGATGCCGCTGCGCCTTCTTCTCGCGCATCTTCTCAACCACCAGAGGCGGACACATGCTGTTGAGTGCGCTCAGATCATCACCCATCGCCGCGATCTGACGAATGAGACTGCTGCTGGTGTACGCGAAGCTCTGCCCCGCGACGACAAACGCCGTCTCAAGACCAGCCACTTCACGATTGGTCACCGCTTGCTGCACTTCGTACTGCAAGTCACTCAGATTGCGCACGCCGCGCAGCAGGATCATCGCCCCGATCTCTCGCGCGAAGTCGACGGTCAGACCTTCAAAGCTCTCCACGCGCACCGGCGCGCCGTCGGTGTGCTTTGCGACCATCTCCGCGATCAGTTGCCGCGTCATGTCCACGCGCTCATCCGCTGAGAAGAGCGGATCCTTCCCTGGGTTGCGCCCCACCGCCACCACCAGTTCATCAAAGAGCTTGCGCCCGCGCGCAATCACATCCAGATGCCCGTAGGTGATGGGATCAAAAGAACCGGGATAGACGGCAATGTGTGGCATCCGTCCATCGTACAAGAAAAAAGCCCCGGGGCCACGTTGGCCCACAGGGCTGAGAGGGGCAACTTGTACAACGGAACCGGATCACTTCCCAGTGCCACAACATGCGGCTCGCACTGGCGACGAAGGCACGCTCACGACTCGCGTTGACCTATCCGGATAGATGCAATCTAGCGGAAACGAATACCAGACGCAAGCCCTAAAACACAAAGTTCCGGTTTTATCCCGAGATCCAATTACGTACAAAACACCAACAAATCTGGTATTTGCCTGTTTTCCCCAGAGAACCCCATCTCTTCCACAAAGCCATGCTGCGAAAGACGTACGCCAAAAAGGGCAACGCCCCGGGGGGGCGGGGCGTTGCGAGGGCCGAGTAGGGGTGACTCGGCCCGAGGGGGGGCAGGTAAAAAGTTCTTCGGAGAACACTAGTACATCGGATGCAATGAGTCAAATCTTCACAGCAGCCGGAAAGTCGACCGGGGTCAGATTAACGTGATTAAAGTAGTTCGTGTAGGTGGCAAGGGCATAGTTAGCGACCACTTCCGCGATCTGCCCCTCGCTGTAACCCGCTGTCTTGAAAGCAGCAACGTCTGCATCACTGACAAAACCCTTCTTTTCGTGGATCGCCAGTGCGAACTTCGCGAGGGCGTTGAGTTTCACATCCTGCATCGAGCCGCGACGAGCTTCAACCGTCTGCTGATCGCTCAGGCCCGCGCCCTTGCCGATGGCGGTATGCGCGCTCACGCAGTAGTCGCAGTTGTTGGCCTGCCCCACTGCCAGTTGGATCACTTCGCGCTCTTTGGCGCTCAGTGTGCCGCTGCCCACCGCGCCTGACAGTTGCAAATATGCCTGCAGCGCGGCGGGACTCTGGGCCATGCTGCGGAAGATGTTGAAGTGCTTGCCGGCCAGCGGGCCGTCGAGCAGTTCTTTGCTCTTGCCGGTGACAGTCGCGGGATCGACGGGAGTGATGCGAGGCATGCGATGGTCCTTTCGGGTGGCACGCGTCATGTCGCGTCGCCATGGGGTTGAATGCCTGCGCGAAGAGTTGGTTACAGCAACTTTGCGGCGACGCGCGAGCGGAGAATCCCGGTACGCTACGCGGCGACTGCGCACCATGAAGCACGACTCTCGTTTCAAAACTCGCTCCAAACGTCCGTCGCGTCGTCAGACGCGAACGGTTGAGCCCCGCGTGAACCAGACACGGGTGGTGCTGTTCACCGACACCCTGGGCGATGTGAACGGCGTGTCGCGGTTCATCCGCAACGCGGCGGATCTCGCGCTCTCGACGCAGCGCGACTTCACGGTGCTGACGAGCACCAACTTCACGATTCCGCGGCAGTCCAACATCATCAACTGCGCGCCGATCGTCGCGACGAAGATGCCCAAGTACGAGAATCTTGAAATGGTGCTGCCGCCATTTCGGGAACTGCTGCGTGCCGCGACCGCGCTGCGGCCGACTGTGATTCACATTTCCACGCCCGGCTCGGTCGGGCTGGCGGGACGGATCATCGCGTCGCGATTGCGCGTGCCGGTGGCAGGCGTGTATCACACGGACTTTCCGGCGTACATCGACAAGTTGTTTGTGAACGAAAGCATGACCGAAGGATGCAGCGCGTTCATGCGATGGTTCTACAAACCGTTTGCGCGGATCTTCACGCGGAGTGATGACTACGCGAAGCGACTGGTTGCGCTGGGCATCGATGAGCGCGTGCTGGTGACGCTCAAGCCAGGCATCCGCATTGACGAGTTTCATCCGCGCTTCCGCGATGAGAGCATTTACCCGCGACTGGGATGTCTGCCTGAGGCAGTGCGATTTCTGTACTGCGGGCGCGTGAGTGTGGAGAAGAACCTGCCGCTGCTGGCGCGGGTGTGGCCGCTGGTGCATCAGCAGTTGACGCAGGCGGGCGTGCCGGCGGAACTGATCATCATTGGCGATGGGCCGTATCGCTCGACGATGCAGGAGCAACTTGCGCAGTGCAACGCGCGGTTTCTGGGCTTCCGCCATGGCGCGGAGTTGGCGAGCCTGTACGCGACGGGTGATGTGTTCGCCTTTCCCAGCGCGACCGACACGCTGGGGCAGGTGGTGATGGAGAGCCAGGCGAGCGGACTGCCGGTGCTGGTCACGGACCAAGGCGGACCCAAGGAAGTGACGCGGCATGGCGTGACGGGGCTGGTGCTTTCGGCGACAGATGAGCGGGCGTGGATCAGCGCGATGGTGGAACTCGGCGTGCAGCGAGCGAAGCGGCAAAGCATGGGCGCGGCGGCGCACGCGGCGATGCAGGATTACAGCATCAGCAAGAGCTTTGAGCACTACTGGCGGGTGCATGAGGATGTGGGGAGCGGGAGGCAGTAGGGATTAGGGATTAGGCATTGGGGATTGGGCATTGGGGGCAGGGCGGAAGCGAACGAGGGGGAAGGCAGGCAAGGCAAAGAAGTACCGGGGCCGCTTTCGCGGCCTCGGTTCATTTTTGAAAACAAGCAGGCTTGTGATTTCCGCGTGCGTGGGATGATCGCCACGCTTTGGTTGTCCAAAGCGTGCAAGCGGCTGGCGCACCGGGATCGGCGGGCTTGGGCTCACTTCGCTTGCGCGAAGTGTCGCGG
>VYMG01000149.1_pt1 | contig 38617 bp, 38 predicted proteins | sample 5115261 | NCBI WGS metagenome assembly VYMG01 (sample SAMN12291781, study PRJNA351875) | freshwater metagenome | isolation source: freshwater lake | place: USA: Michigan, Wintergreen Lake | collected 2013-08-08
ACCTCGACCCCATCGACCTCCGCCGCATCTTCTGGCTCGTCGAGTTAAACGGCGACCTCCGCGAACTCTGCCGCGTCGATCGCTCCATCACCTACAACGAACTCCTCCACTGGGCCAGCACCCCCCACATCGCCATCATCCTGCAAACCCCGCGCCTCCACCCACACTGCTACCTGCCCACCCCGCAGGCCAGCACCTCCCCGCTCCACAGTCCGGTGGCACAACCTCTCCCAACCACCAACCGCCGCGCCCTCATCGGCTCCGCATCACGCAGCCCTGGCGCTGCCCCGCGCCGGCACCAGCGGCAGCACAACCACGCTCGCCAACACGAACCCAATGCCGCATCTTCACCCACGAGCGTCGCGAACGCGACCGGCATCGCTTTGTCCCGTGTTGCCCGCTCCCGCCAGAGGAGTGAGCGTCAAAAACGCCCCAAGGCCCGGCAAAGCCGAGCCTCAGAGCGGATGTGTGTTCAACATGTCATCCGTGTGCCGCGTGCGATCAGTTGTCGTCCTTGCACGCAACGCGTATACGTCCGCCGATCACCTCGCTCACGGCTTCATCATCTTTTCCAGGGCTTCCAGCCGTGCAAGCAAGTCGTCGTTGCGTGCCTCCAGCACGTCAATCCGCGTCCGCTGCTCGCCGATCAGTTGCTGCTGCGCCTTGATCGCCTCCACCGTGATGGGAACGACCTTGCCGTAATCCAGCCCGCTTGCGTTGCCCTTCTCATCCACACTTGCGATGTCAGGCACGATCGCCGCGACTTCTTCCGCAATGAACCCGATGTCATGCCGGCGAGTCCCATCCGCCAGCGGCTGCTTCCACACAAACTGCACGCCGCGCAGTTTCGCGATAGTTTCGAGCGGATCCGCCAGCGTCTGAATCTCATCCTTGAACGCCCGCGACGAATACGTCACCCACGCGTTGGCGCGGCCTTGACCGGCAGGCCCCGCAATGTTGGGCAATTCCAGGCGGAAGCCTTGCGTTGAAGGCCCCTGGCCCACGCCCAGCCTGCCGATGCCCGCTTGCACAGGAATGCTGACCTCGCCCAAGTTGTTCCACCGCAGCGCAATTTGGCCAACACCGTCGCTTGACGTCCCGAGCGCACCGCCCAAGTTGCCGAACAGCACAGGTCCATCGGGGGCAAGCCCCGTCGTTCGGAACGGATTGCCAGGGCCGAAGTATGCCAACCCGTGGTTGCTGTCCGCCCCGCCGCGCAGACGAATTTCGCGGTCGTTCAGAGCGCTGTTCGCATTCGCGTTCAGTGACCCTGCGAAGGTTGCATTCGTGGCGTTGGTCGCGTTGACCGCATTGGTTGCGTTGGTCGCGTTGACGGCGTTGATCGAGTTGGTTGCATTGGCTGCGGTTGTCGCGAACGTCGCAATGCCAGCGGATTCCGCAGTCAGCGCACGTGCGACGGCGGTCCTGCTCGTCACGTTCGTGCGGAACCACCAATTGAACGGCTCACCAAAGCGTTGCACGCCGCCCGTGCCCGGCAACGGTTGTGTGACGCCGGAGAAGTTCACTCCGCACAGCACGCTGACGGAGTATGTCGATCCGGCCACCACCTGAATGTTCTGATCCGAGAGGTCAAGCACATACTCCTCCGATGAGCCGCCCGTGAACGGCACCGGCCTTGCTACTGATCCCAGTACCGGCCCGCCCGTCCCCACGCCGCTGTAGACGCTTGCGAAGAAGGTAACGTTGCTAGAGAAGATGTTGCGCATCCTGAACGTGACGCCCGTGAGTTTGCCCGTTCGCTGCGCCTGAAACGTCAAGTAGGCATCCACCGTTCCTCCCCCTCCGCTTACTGCGTTGTCAATCGTGCCACTTGTGTTGTTTACGTCCGTGCCGCTCGCCGCATCCACGATCGGCAGTCCGACGATTCCCGTCGCCAGCGGCGCGGGCGTCACCGCTTGCCGCGGGCTCAGCACGGTCGCGTTCCCCGCGGCATCCAGCACCGCAATCTCGAGCCAACCGCCGGTGCCTGCTCGCAGCGCGTTGCCAAAGTCAACGGGCGTCGAAAACAGGCCATCACTCACCGGCACGCCGCTCACCACCACGGGTCCGGCCACGCTCGTCCCTCCGGTCGCGGCGTCAAACAGCCGAAAGCGCAGGTTCGCCGTGCCATTCACCGCCGCGCTGCCTTCCGTCAGTTTCCCCTGATACGTGAACTGCGCCTGCACCTGTGGCGTCGCCAGCAGACTCGCGCCGCACACCGTTCCCACCACCAACGAACGCACAAAGGGCTTCAACATGGCTTTCTCCAGTCACCGAGCAGGTGTCGATTCCGTCACGTACAGACCGACCCGCCCTGTGGAAAGCGCAGCCCAATGCCAGCGAGGCTCAGAACTTCGATGATTTTTTTCGTCGCACAGGCCCCACGCAAAAAACTGCACTTTGGACCACGTTTGTGCGCTCAATCCATGCCCTCGGCCCCTTTTCTTCTTGCATCGCAATGCACGTTTTGCGAAATTGCGCACCGGTGGCTCGTCACGGGGTCACCGAGTCTCTCTGTTCGCGAAAGCGGCGGCAGTCAGGCAGCCACGTCGAGAGCGACGAAGCGCCCAGCACGCCCGATGATGGCGCGAACATGGACTCGGTAGCAACCGAACCAGCCGCCAGCGGTCTTGGGATCGTCATGCACGTCCAGCGCGCGTGACTTTGGGGAGAGAGAGCCAATCACTCAACCACCTCTCGCGGACCACGCCGCGATGTCTCGCGCAAGCGAGACTAGCCGGAGCAACTTCGGCGTGTTGAGGACCCGGTTGTGGCAAACGCCGGAGCATTACACTGCGCGCATGATGACCGGAACCGAATCGAACCTGCTCGCATTCGATGAGGCAGGCCCTCGCGGCAGCAAGGCGGTGCTGCTGATTCACGGACATCCGTTCAATCGCTCGATGTGGCGGCCACAACTTCGTGCGATCGCCGTGAAGGGGTGGCGGGCGGTTGCGCCGGATCTGCGGGGGTACGGCGAGAGCGCGTCGTCCGTAGGCACGAGAGCGTTCGAAGACTACGGCAAGGATCTGCTCGCGCTCCTGGATGCGTTGGGGATTGCGCGTGTTGTTGTTGTCGGTCTCTCGATGGGCGGACAGATCGCGATGGATGTTTGCCGACAGGCGCCGCAACGCGTGTGTGGGCTGCTGCTCGCGGCGACGTTTCCGCAGAGCGAATCGCCCGAAGGCAAGGTGCGGCGATTTGCGATGGCAGATCGGCTGATCCGCGAAGGGATGGCGGGGTACGCCGTGGAGGTTCTGCCGAAGATGGTTGGCGCGACGTGCCTTGCGGAGAGGCCGGAAGTCGGGCAAGCCGTGCTCGCGATGATGCAGGGAACCGATCCGCAGGGTGCGGTGATGGCGCTGCGTGCCCGCGCGTTGCGCCCGGCGTATGAGACGGTGCTCGCCGCGTTTGCTGGACCCGCGACGGTGGTGGTGGGTGATGAAGATGCCTTTACCACCAAAGACGATGCACTGAAGATGGCGTCGCTCCTGGCGGATTGCGACATGCAGTGGATGCCGCGCGTGGGTCACATGCCCAACCTCGAAAGGCAAGAGGAGTTCAACGCCGCACTGCTGCGGCTGCTTGACCGTGCCGACGTGGCTTGTCGATGAACGCTGGTTTTGCAGGCTCGGGACGGCGGGTGGCATCATGTCGGCCAGTGTGCCAACCGGCTGGCTCGCAGCGTGATGCACATGAGAACTCACTCCTTGCCAGATACAGACGTGGCGTGCAATGGCTGCCGGGCGGTGCCGCTGGCTCGTATCCTCACGCATGTCCTTTTCTTCACTCTCTGTTTCCAACTTCCTCGCTCAGACCGCCGCCAAGCAGCCGACTCCCGGCGGCGGGGCGGTCGCGGGCCTGACGGGCGCACTCGCGGCTGCGCTGGCGCAGATGGTGGTGAGCTACTCACTCAACAAGAAGAACCTCGCTCAGCACCAACCGCTGCTTGAAGATGCCGCCAAGCGTCTTGAGCGTGCCCGCGCCATGTTGCTTGAACTCGCTGACGAAGATGCGGCCGCCTATGGCCTTGTCAACGAACTCACGAAACTGCCCGAGACCGATCCGCGTCGCGTTCAACTTCCTGCCGCGATGCGGGCGTCGGTTGATGTACCGCTCAGCGTTGCGGCTTGCGCGACCGATCTGCTGCGTCTCATGTGCGAACTTGCCGGCAAGTCCAACGCGTATCTCCGCAGTGATCTTGCTATCGCCGCCGTGCTCGCTGAAGCCACCGCGCGCAGCGCAGCGTGGAATGTCAACATCAACGTCCCCCAACTGGCTGACGCGAGGGAACGCGAAGTGGTCAGTCGCCAAACGCATGAGATGGTCACCCGTGCCAAGCAACTGGCCGCGGAGATCGAGAAGGTCTGCGTATAACGCCAAACAGAATGCGTCACCTGGCGAGCGAACAAGTGGGGGAGACCTTGGTGTATCCGTTACGCAAATGACGCAACCAAGGGACTTTGTGGGCTCTTGCCACTCCTCTGCAACCTCGCCAGCCGCATGAGCGATACCTATGGTTACCTAACCATGAGTATCGCCCACAGCAATGCTGTCAATCCCCTCGGCCACCCCGAGAATCTGCCCACCAACCCCGCGTGGAAGCGCGGCAAGGGCAAGCGCCCCAGCGAAACGTTGCCCGATGCGACGATCGTGAAGTGGCTGCGCGACATGTACCTCATTCGCGAGTTTGAGAACCGCACCGCCCAGGCCTACCAGCAGGCCAAGATCGGCGGGTTCTGCCACCTGTATATCGGCCAGGAAGCTGCCGCCGTCGGCACTATCCAGAGCCTCGAGCACGATGACCCCATCGTGACCGCTTACCGCGACCACGGCCACGCTCTCGCTCGCGGCATGAGCGTCGAAGCCTGCATGGCTGAGATGTACGGTCGTATCACCGGCTGCGCCAAGGGCAAGGGCGGCAGCATGCACATGTTCGACAAGCCCAACTGGCTCTTCGGCGGCCACGGCATCGTCGGCGCGCAGACGCCCTTGGGCACTGGTCTGGCCTTCGCCTCGCGCTACGAGTGGGAAGTGCTGAAGCGCGGCGTGAATGGTGGCCCTGCCAAGAAGAAGGTTTCGCTCGCGTATCTCGGTGACGGCGCGCTGAACCAAGGCGCTCTGCACGAAGCGATGAACCTTGCCGGCCTGTGGAACATTCCCGTGATCTACGTCGTTGAAAACAACGGCTACAGCATGGGCACCGCCATTCACCGCGGCACCACGATGTCGGAAGACCTGACCAAGAAGGCCGACGCCTACGGCATTCTCGGCGCGATCATCGACGGCTTTGACGTGGTTGATCTCTACGACCACTTCAAGCCCATCGTTGATTGGTGCCGCGAGAACCAGAAGCCCGCCTTCATCGACCTGAAGACCTATCGCTATCTGGGCCACTCGATGAGCGACCCCCAGAAGTACCGCACCAAGGAAGAAGTCGAACAGTTCAAGGGCAAGGACTCGATTGATCGGCTGGCGCACCACCTGATGAGCGAGCGCAAGAAGGCGGATGGCTCGTTTGTCATGACTGAGCAGCAGTTCATGCAGATGCAGACTGACGTGAAGGAAGAAGTCCGCAAGGGCATCGAACTCGCCGAAGCCGCGCCGGCTCCTGACCTGAGCGAACTCTACACCGACGTGCTTCTCAACCCGATGCCGAACATGAGCCCGATGGGCGAATACACGCACGGTGCGAAGAACCCGTTGCTGTAATTCAGACACCTTCCCCTGTCATGTGAACGAACGACGCGAGGAATCGCGTCGTTTTTTCGTTCGTGCATGCACAGAGTGAGATTTTCTGCGGAATTTCACTGATTTCGTGTCCGAACTGCGCGCAGATATCGCTATTGCATACAGAGGGAGGCCTCGGGGCCTTCACCAAGCCCATGCCTGCGTGGGCCGCTCGCGGTATTCCGCCCGCTTGAGCAGCCCACACGCACGCAGGCATGCAAGAGGGAAGCCGGCCCGACGTGAGAGCGTCGGGCCGGTTCTTTTGTCACGCGGCCACCTGGCGTGCGGTTTGAGCGAGCGATGCGGTAAGCGCATGGTGTCCGCGCTCGTCTGCAGCGCAGCGCGACGTCGCGCGCCGCTCGCTCGTTCACGCCGTCAGCCGGGTCGCCGGTTCAGTTGAGCGTCTGTCCCAGCCAGCGGACGCGCTCGCGGTCGCATTCGGTGGCGACTCGCAAGTCCACGCTGACGGTTCGTCCCTTGCGCCAGGTGGGCCCGTCGTGGGCTTCGAAGATGATCTCCTTGTCGCACGAGCGCACCTCGCACAGCGACGGGCGCCAGTTGCTGCCGCCCGCGCGGAGAGCGATGGAGATGGTGTCGATTTCGGGCAGCTTGCTCTTGCTGCACGCGGGAGTCAGGCGCACACGCGTGTGCACCTGGCAATCCTCCCGCCAGATCGAGACTTCCACGTTCACGTTCCTGCCGCCCAGTTCGATCTGACTGCGCAGCACGATGGGACAGCCCTGGTCGTCGTCTTCGTCATGATCGTCGCGGCGATCACGGTCGTGGCGGGGGCGCGAGGGGCGCGCGTCGCATCCGCGGTCGGCGACGTGCGAGGTGGCTCTGTTGTTGAAATCCCACAATGGCGCGGCGTGAGAATGACGATGTGTGCAGCCGGCCAAAAGCAGGAACGCAGAGATAGCCATGGCCGCAGGAGCGGCCTTCGTCCGAAACATGGCACGATTCCTCGTGAGCGCATCAACGCCACATGCGGCGCAGCGAGAGTCGCGCGACGATGCCGACAGGGCCCGCACCCGGTGCAGGCGCTCGCCGCCCGGGCAAGGGTGAGACGCTCTTCTCAACTGTGAGTTCCGGGGAAAATGCCGTGAGTTTCTGGCGAAAATCAGCGTAACACGGATGCCTCATCGAGAATGAGGCGGTACTGGGGCAGGCCGCCCACCACGTCGTACTGCAGTTCGCTGACGCGGCCGAAGACAGTGACTTCCATGCGGGGCATGTACATGCTCTGCGCGTCAGACGGCAGTTTCGCGATGAGCATGTAGCCGCCGCCGACGATGTTCGGGTTGGGCATCCAGCATTGCAGTGCGAGGTGGTCGAACTCGCTGCGTGCCTCTTCGATCTTGACTGTCCAACCGGAATCAGGCGTCCAGTGATTGAGCCAGAGCATCTCCGCGTCGCGACGACCGGCGTCGTCTGTCGCGCGAGCGAAGGGCAGCATGAGGCTGTCGGGCAGCACGCCCTCGGGCAGGCGCAGTGCATCGCGCGGGAGTGAAGCGGGACCCGGGTTGGCGGGTGCGAACAGATTCTCGGGCGGCAGTCTTCCTGTGCGTGTCAGATACGCGTCAAACGAGAAGAACGCGATGACCAGAATCGCCGTGACGAAGATGAAGATGGCAGGTGCGCGGGACATGGCAGGTGAAGTGACAGAGTGACGAAGCAGCGAAGTGACAACGTGGGGAGTTACTCGGGTGGGAGGGGTTGCATGCCCATGTATGTGCGAATGAGCCAGCGGCCTGCGTAGATGATTGGCGTGAGGGAGAGAGATATGACGAACTTGAGGGTGTATCCGGTCGCCGCCGCCTTCAGGACTTCTGCAAACGGCATGGGCTCCGCGCCGGCGCCGCCGCCAATCTGCCGGAAGACGCTGAAGGCCAGATATGTCACGATGAAGCTGTCGAGCATCTGACTGACGACCGTGCTGCCCGTGGCTCGCAGCCAGACAAGCCGGTTGCCGGTGATGCGCTTGATCCAACCAAAGAGCGTGATATCCGCGAAAGACCCGAGCAGAAAGGCAGCCATCGACGCGAGATACATGCCGGTTGATGATCCGAGAATCTGATCAAAGGCACGCTGATCGACGTTGTAGGGCGCATCAAGATAGGGCATGGCCTGAGCGATCTTGATGACGAAGAACACGAGCATGCCCATGGCGAAGCTGATGAGCGCCACTCGACGCGCGGCCCGTTTGCCGTAGTACTCGTTGATGAGATCGGTGATCAGGAACGTGATCGGAAACGTCAGCATGCCTGCGGTGTGAATGACCGCGAACGGCTTGACCACATCCGTCAGTTGTCCGTCAACCATCTCCTGCGTGGTGTAGTGAAAGAGCGGGATGTTGAAGAGTTTGACGCCAATGACGTTGGCGATCACCAGGCAGGCGACGCTGGTGGCACTCAGCCACGCAAAGAGCGAGGCCTGACGCGAAAGGTGCGCGGGTGCAGAGCTGTAGGCAGTTTCCATGCAGTTCCTTCGCGAAAGATGGCCAATGCGATGAGCGTATCAAGTGGAATCGCGGCTGGCCGCGTGGCGCGCCCGTGGAGGTTCCCGGCCCCGTGATGCCGGGCAACAGGCGATCCGCTCTCGCGTTTTCGCCCTTATCATTTGCCATGCCCCAAGCCACGCTGAATGTCGCGACCACGGAGTTTGAACGCAAAGACCGCTGCGCGGACCTGCCGCATCGGCCGCGTGTGCTGCTGGGCAAAATGGGTCTGGACGGACATGATCGCGGCGTGAAAGTCATCGCTCGCGCGCTGCGTGACAGTGGTGTACACGTGATCTACTCAGGCCTGTGGCAGACGCCGCGGAGCCTGGCCATCTCGGCGCGTGATGAAGACTGCGATGTGATCTGCGCCAGCATGATGAGCAACAGCCACCTCGTGCTGGGGCCCAAGCTGGTGGATGAACTCAAGAAGTTGGGTCGTGCTGATCTGCCTGTGTACATGGGCGGCATTCTGCCGCAGGATGACTTGCCGAAGTTGATTGAGAGCGGCGTGGCGCGGTGCTTCACGACGGGTACGGGGCTGCTTGACATTGTGGAAGCTGTGCGCGGCGCGACCAAGCAGCGTGCGGCGAGTGTGAGTGGCGCGACGCCTGCGGCGCAGCTTGCGCGAGATATCTCACTGATGCATGATGGCAAGCCCTTGCGGAGCGGCGTGAAGAAGCGCCGCCCGGCGCGTGTGATTGGTGTGACGGGCTCGCCCGGCGCGGGCAAGAGCACGCTGGTTGCGCAGATGGTGGGGGAGTTCGCACGCAGCAGCCGCGACAAGAAGGCCGGCTTCGGCGGTCGCTGCGCGGTGATTGCGTTTGACCCGATGAGCCCCATCACCGGCGGCGCGCTGCTGGGTGACCGGCTTCGCGTGGACTTCAACAACCTCGATGAAGCGGTCTACTACCGCAGCCTGAGCATTCGTGGCGAAGACTACCACGCGTTGCCCGAGATCATCGACCTCATCGGCGGCGCGTTTGAAGGCGATGACCGTGTGGACACGGTGTTTGTCGAGACTGTCGGCGCAGGTCAGAACGAAACGCAGATCCGCTCCTTCGTCGATGTCACCGCCGTGGTCCTGACGCCGGGCATGGGTGACGCGGTGCAGATGGACAAAGCTGGCATTCTTGAAATCGCCGATGTGTTCGTCGCCAACAAGGCCGATCACCCGGGCGAAAACGAACTCATCCGCGACCTGCGCGACGTGGCCGGTCGGCGACCGATCGTGGAGACGATCGCGACGCGCGGGCAGGGCGTGCCGGAACTGCTCGCGACGCTGCGCGGGGGCTGATGGGGCGGGCACAGTGCATGTTGCCGCCACGCTACGCTTGTGGCGAAAGCTCAACACGTGTTCGCACGGATGGGCTTCCTCGCGCCACGCACGGCGGCGAAACGCGAGTCTGCACGCTTCGGCACGGATGTTGCACAAGGCTCTGGTGCCATGAAAAACGCAAGAGTTGTGTTGTCCTTTTGCGGCGCAGCTGCGCTGTCGCTGGGGCTTATCGGGTGCGTCGCCAAGCCCGTGCCGCAGCGGGCGGCGGGCGTGGCGGTGACGGCGGAGGCCGGCAGCAACGCCGTGGTCTTCATGTCTCCCGAACTGCTTGCGGCGGCGGGCTCGCGTGAGATCGCGCAGAGCGATTGGCGCGATGCATCGATGAACATTCGCGAGGTTCGCACCGCGTACGAACAGGCGGCCTGGCCTGACATAAGTCGCCCGTCGCTGGGACGCAGCCGACGCGTGATCTTCTCCACGCAGCCCAACGGCGTGACGTACTTCCGCGCCGAAGGCGTGAGCGTGCGCGGCGGGCGGGAATACATGTTGCCGTGAGCGAGGAAGAAGAGACGAAGAGACGACGCGTGCGCGGTTGACTGTGCTTCGGGACTTCGTCTCTGCGTTGCTGCGTCACTTTCAAAAGAGGAAACCGCCGCCCGGACCGTCAAGTCGGGGCGGCGTTGTCTCTCTCATCAGTCAGTCACGCTCAGTCGAAGAGCGCGGTGGTCTGGGGAGGTTCGATGTTCCGCAGGACCAGCGTGGTTTCGATGCGGAAGTTGCTTGCGGTACGGTGGCGTTCCGCGAAGAAGAACCGCAGGTCGTAGGTCTCGCCGTTCTGCAGCCATGACAGGCGATCCATCTCGATAGTCTGGCTGGTGGCACCGTGCGTACCGCCGATGTCGATCACGAGTTTGCCGTCGACGAAGACGAAGACGTCATCGTCGCCCGTGAACGTGAAGCGGTGGCCGGCACCTTGCTGATACGTGAACTCGGTGTTGAGTTCATACGTGAAGTGGTAGTTGGTGTTGGCGTGGCCGCCGCCGCCGGAGTTGCCGAACAGGTCGTTGTTGATGGGGAAGAAGCCGTTGCGGCTGCGGAACGTGTCATCGTTCTTGTCATCGAAGATGTAGACGTTGCTGCCCTGAGTGCGCTTGAGCGTGATGGGGATCTGCTTGGACAGATTGATGCCCGGCACGTCGCGGTACCACTGGTTGAAAGAGGCCTCGCCGGCGAGGCTGTTGCTCGTGCCGGAAGCCACCGAGCGAGCGACATCGCCAGAGCGCGACGCGATGTAGGGCTTCTGCAGAATGGGTCGGCCTGAAGCGTCCCGAGCCATGGAGTTGACGCGTCGGCCCGTGCTGTTGAAAACAGGCTTCTTGTCCTCGCCCAGTTCATCCTTCACGATTTCCTGGAAGTTGCCGTGGGAGAAGCCGCTGACGCCGCTGCGCTCAAAGTCGGGGTGACCGCCCTGGGCGGTGCGCTCGCGGAAGTCGCGGACAACGCCGTTGAGCTGGATGCTGGTGGGCAGCGAGTTGACGTCGACCGTGTTCGAGCCGCCACCGACGGACACACTGGTGCCCGGAGTCGAGAGCTGCGCGCCGGCGGTGGTCGCGAGCAGACCCACGATACTCAGGGCCAAGAGAGACGTGACTTTCATACAGACACTCCTTGCAATCGCGTCAGCCAACCCTGACGCGCCATGCGACTAGATGGTGACCTCTCAAACCTGCCATTCATCTCCCGCCCCTGCAAGGGGAATGCGTGAATTTCGCGTGGCCCGTGACGTCTGTCGCGTTTATGCCGTCTGCGTAGACGCTTCCGTCGCGGCACGCGCAACGAAAAACGCCCGGGCGGTCAACGCGACCAACCCGGGCGTGGAACAACATGCTCAGGGACCGGCTGGTCCCAGCGGTGATCAGTCAAACAGCGCGCTGGTCATGGGCGGCTCGACCGCGCGGAACTGAATCGTCGTTTCCATGCGGAAGTTGCTCTCGCTGGTCGCGCGTTCCGCGTGGAAGATCTTGAACCGGTACTTGGCGCCGTCTTCGAGCCACGACAGGCGATTGAGTTCGATCGTCTGTTCGCGGCGCGGGTGCAGACCGCCCAAGTCAATCACGAGTTTGCCGTCGATGAAGACCCACACGTCGTCGTCACCGCTGAACGTGAAGACCTGGCTGCCCTCACGGTCGTACACGAAGTCGGCTTCGATCTGCGTCGTGAAGTGGAAGTTCCGGTTCCAGTTGCTGAAGTTGCCGAAGAGTTCGCCGTTGATGGGGAAGAAGCCGCCTCGGCTCTTCCAGGGCTCGTGGGATGCGGAGTCAAACACGTAGCGATTGGTATTGGGCGTGCGGATCAGGTCCATGTCCACCTGCCGGCTGATGTTCAGCCCGGGCACGTCGGTGTACCAACTCGCGAAGCTCTGCACCGAGGTGATCTGCCGGTTGCTCGTGTTGTCGTACGAGCCGGCGCGGTCGCCGCGAGCGGCGTCAAAGTGCGCGGGGTTGATCGCCCGACCGGTGCGATGCGCCGGCCCACGCCGCCGTTGCGAAGCACGGGCTTGCCGTCTTCACCGAGGGTGTCGTTCACCAGTTCGGTGGTTGCACGGCTGCTGCCGAAGGCCTGGAAGTCGGGGTGACCACCGGATTCGTTCTTCGACTTCACGTCGCGAATCGTGGCCTGCAGGGTGATGACCGCCGGCAGGTCGGCATGGGTGTCGGCACTTTCGGCACGGGTACCAGCGGCGCCGCCGCTGAGGGTCGTGGACTGACCCATGGCCGTGCCCGCCGCGAGCACCATCGCGAGGACACCGAAAGATTGCTTGCAGAGATTCATGTGAGACTCCTTGCGTGCTCGCGTCGCAGTCGGCCCCGGCAAGCTGCCGCGGCAGGCGCCAACCGGATACACCCGGCGACGCACGACGAGAATGTCTCTTTCAGATCGGCCTGCGGCAAGCGGTTTGGGCTTGCCGCCGGCGGTTGGCCGGGGTGTGTATCGCCTGGGGGGAATATGTGGGCAGTTGCCGGACTTTGCGAGTTTCTTCGGGCCTTGCAGCCGCGAATGGGTCTTGTCCGATGTAGAATGGCGCACGCGGGGACGGTCGCGTTTCCGCCCACAACACGGATGTTTTCGCCGGGTCTGGTCAGTCAGCCTGCTCGGCTAGCTCATGGAAGGGCTAACGCATGGACACTTTCGTCATCGAGGGCGGTCATCGCCTGTACGGTCGGGTTCGTATCAATGGCAGCAAGAACGCGGCCCTGCCCATGCTGGCGGTGTGCCTGCTGACGGATCAGCCCGTCATCTTGCGCGATGTTCCCAACCTCGCCGACATCAAGAACATGCTCCGCCTGCTGGGTGAGCTGGGTGTGGTGCGGACGGATGCGCCGGGCGAACCGTGCGATGCTCCCTTCACGAGCGGCACGATCGGTCTGCATGTGACTGACCCCAGCGCGAGCCACGCGCGGTACGACATCGTGCGGACCATGCGGGCCAGTATCTGCACGCTGGGACCCATGCTCGCCAAGCGCGGTTTCGCTCGTATCAGCCTGCCGGGCGGCTGCTCCATCGGCGATCGTCCGGTGGACCTGCACCTGCGCGGACTGCGGGCTCTGGGCGCGCAGATCACGCTGACGGAAGGCGACATCATCGCGAAGGTGCCAAGCGGCGGGCTGGTGGGCACCACGATCTTCCTGGGCGGCGCGTTTGGCAGCACGGTGCTGGGCACGGCGAACGTGATGTGCGCAGCGGCACTGGCCAAGGGCACGACGGTGATTGAACAAGCGGCGTGCGAGCCGGAGATTGTGGACCTTGCCAATGTGCTCAATGCCATGGGCGCCAAGATCCACGGTGCCGGCGGGCCCCGGTTGATCATCGAGGGCGTCGAGCAACTGGGCGGGGCGGAACACACCGTGATTCCTGACCGCATCGAAGCGGGCACGTTCATGATGGCCGCGGCGATGACCAACGGCGATCTGATTCTGGACAACTGCCCGATGGACGCGCTGCTGGCGAGCACGTACGTGCTCAACATGGCGGGCGTGCATGTGCAGCCGGTGGCGGCGGTGGGGGCGCTGAGCGCGGGCAGCATTCCAAACAACGGTCCGATGGCCTCGGCGCTGGCGCGGCATCGCCAGAGCCTGCTTACGGCGATCTCAGGCTCGGCGGGCGTGGGCGAAGGCATGTCGCGTGATGGGGACCCGATGCGCAAGAGCGTGCGCGTGACGTGCGAGCGCGTACTCAAGCCGGTCGAAGTCACGACGCAGCCGCACCCCGGCTACCCGACCGACTTGCAGGCCCAGCTCGTGGCGATGCTCTGTCTGGCTGATGGCAACAGCGTGGTGACCGAGCGCATCTTCCCCGATCGCTTCCTGCACGTGGCCGAACTGCTGCGCATGGGCGCGAAGATCGCACGCGTGGGCAGCACCGTGGTGATCACCGGCGTCAAGAGCCTGAAGGGCGCACCGGTCATGGCGAGCGATCTCCGCGCGAGCGCGGGCCTCGTGCTTGCAGGTCTGGCGGCGGAAGGCACGACGATCGTCAACCGCATCTATCACCTTGATCGCGGTTACGAGCGCTTTGAGGATCGCCTGCGGATGCTGGGTGCGAACATTCAGCGCGTGGATGAGAAGGAACTGGCGACGCAGGAAGCCTGAGCTTCTTGACGCGACAGGTTGCAGCAACAAAGAACGCCGTGCGATGAGCACGGCGTTTTACTTTGTTGTCAGGCAAGATCGCGCGAACGCACATGACATCACTAACGGCGACGACGCATCATGAAGATCCCGGTTGTCGCACAGATGGCGAGTGAGCCAGGACTTGGCACGATGAACGACGCGCCCTGTACCGTGAAGCCGGTGCGCCATGAGCCGGTATCTGCCAAACTGGTTTGCCAACTGATGTAACGCGTGTCGTCTGCACTACCCAAGCCACCCGCGCGGGCTTGTGAGCCGGGTGCGATAGTGAAGATCCCGCCGCCGCGGTCCAACGTGGTGCTCATCGTGAACGCGCCACGAAACAGCACGAGGTTTTGTGTGCCCGCAACGTGAAAGGTGTTGATGGCGCCCGTGAAGGGGTTGATGAAGGATTGCTGATTACTGAGAACACCGCGGTTGATGGCGTTCAGGTTGTCGACAGTTGCACCAGCGGCGTCGAGCGTTTCAGCGGGCCAGTTGGTGACTGAACTACCGGCGATGCGCAGATACGAACCCTGGGGCGCACCGGCTTGGGGCGAACTCCCGCCGTGGCGGTGGGTGGTCAGCGTGTTGAAACTGGAGCTTTGCATCGCCGTACCGCCATACTTGACGCGGCCGTATGACGCTAACGCACTGCCGTTCTCTCCCTCCGCTGCGCTGAGCATGGAGTTGGGAATCGCGTTGCCTTGCTGCCCGCCATTGCGCCAGGGGCCGGTGCTATCAACACCGTCAGCATTGGCGTTGTTGTCAGCGTTGATGAAGACGGGCTGATAGAGCACGCTGCCCAGGCCGAAGACGCTGGTATTGGTGCCGGTGTATGACACGACGACACGCCACTGGACTGTTCCGCCCGGTACCCAGCCGTAGAACGAGCCCCACGAGTTTCCATCCCATACCTGCACGCTCAGCCGTGCCGCGTTGGCTTCGTTAAGCTGCGCGGTCGCGCCGGCGGTTGCGAGCAGTGAAGATGCGAGCGTGAGTGTGCGAAGTGAGCGAGTGAACATGTTGAACTCCTGAAGTTGGTTACGCACGGCGACGGCGCGTTGCCACGAGCGCAACGGCTGCGAGCAGTGATGAAGTTGCGGGCGTGGGAATGACGTTGATGGACGCGCTTTCGAGCGTGACGCCGACGCGCCAGGAGCCGTTGTCGGTGGCGCTGGTTTGCCAGGTCATGAAGCGTGCATCGTCGGCGTTGTTGACGCCGCCGATGCGTTGCTGCGTGCCAGCGGCCGTTGCGAGCTCGATGACGCGCGGGCTCGCTTGGTCACTCAGCAGCAGTGCGCCGCGGAAAACAACGAGATTCTGCGTGCCGGCGATATGAAAGGTGTTGGCTTGACCAGTAAGCACGTTGACAGCGGCCTGCTGTGTGCTGGCAACGCCGCGGTTGATGTTGTTGAGGTTCGTCGCGGTGGCGTCGGCGGCTGTCGGCAGTGCAGCGAGCGGCCAACTGGTCACAAAGCTGCCCGCGACGCGCAGCCACGAGCCTGCCGGCGCACCGGCGCTACCGCCCGTGTGCCGAAACGTCGTCATGGCATTGCCCGTGCTGGCAGTCATCACAGTGCCGCCGTAAGCGACACGGCCATAGCTCCCCAAGGGGCCGCCGGTTTGGCCCTCTTCAGGTGAGAGCACGGGCGAAACCGGTTCAATGGGAATCTGCGGCGAGGAAGCGGCGCGCCAGGGTGCCAAGGTGTCGAGCGTGCCGACGTTTTCGTCGTTATCGATGTTGCTCAGCGTGGGCTGGTAGACGATGCCGCCCAGCGCGCTCACGTTGGTGTTCGTGCCGGTATACGAAACAACCGCACGCCACTCAACACGTGCGCCGGGAGCGACGTTAATGGACGTTGTCCACGAGTTGCTGGCGGCATCGAAGACCTGGTAGAACAGGCGTGAAGCGTTGGGCTCAAGGGTGGCCTGCGCATGCGCGGCGCCGACACAGGATGTGAGTGCGATGATGGTGAGGGCGATACGAGCGGGTGTGTACACGTGGATGCTCCGGGCTGTGAATGTGTGGGTTCAGCGCATGCGACGCAGGGCGAAGAGCATGGAAACGCTCAGCCAGGCGGTGAGTCCTGGGGTGGGAATGAAGATCGTGGCAGATTCGATCGTGACTCCCGTACGCCACGAGCCGTTGTCGGTGGGGGAGGTCTGCCACGAGATGAAGTATGGATCGCGTTCAATCGGGTCGGCGGTCGGTGTCAGCGGGGGACCGCCTGACATTGATGCGATGGGAATGTCGAGTACGAGATTCTCGGCTCGTTGCGTGTCGTTGCTCAGCAGGAGCGCACCGCGAAACACCACGAGGCTTTGCGTCCCTGGCACATGAAAGGTGTTCACCATGTTCGTCGCGGCGTTCACTGCACTGAGTTGATTGGCCAGCAGCCCTCGACTCAGATACGACGGCGGGATGGACTCTCCCGGAAATGGTCGCTGAGGCCACACACTCTCCAGACTACCGGCGATTCGCAGCCATGACCCCGGCGGCGTGGACGGCTGCGGAAAGTCGCCGCCGTGCCGCCATGTCGTGATGGTGTTCTGTGATGTGCTGTTCGCGGCCGTCGCGCCGTATACAACGCGCCCGTACGAACCCAGTGTCCCGGCATCAGCGCCTTCCGCGGCGGTCAACATGGAGCCCGCGATGGTGTTGCCCTGTTGCCCGCCGTTGCGCCAAGGCGCGAAAGTGTCGAGCGTGGGGCCGGTGTTGTCAGCATTGCTGAGTGTGACCTGATACCGCATGGCCCCCAGTGCCGTCACGCTGGTGGTCGTTCCGACGTACGAGACCATCACGCGCCATTCGACACGCGAACTAGGCACGGCATGCACACTGCTGCCCCACGTGCCCAAATCGGGATTGAACACCTGAACCTGCACGCGTGCCGCGGCAGGTTCGACCACGAGTTGACCGAGCGCAAAGGGAGCGAGACTTGCCGATAACAGGACTGCCAGTGATTGGCAACGTAGCTGCATCATGAGGATCTCCCTTGTGACTCAATCCTCGGAGTCACACGCCTCCGGTGCAGAAGACTTGCCAGAGCGCACACGCCAACAAGCAGCGAGGCAGGCGCCGGAATCACAATCGTGGCGGAGTTGATGGTGAAGCCGGTGCGCCAGGAGCCGTTGTCGGTGATGCCGGCCTGCCATGAGATAAAGCGCGTGTCGTCACCGGAACTGATCGCGCCGAGACGCTGTTGGCTACCCGCAGCGATACCGAGCGTGATGTTGTCCGTGCGGGTATCGGGGCTAAGCAGGAGTGCTCCGCGGAAGACAACCATGTTCTGCGTTCCCGCGACATGCGACGTGTTGGGAAATCCTTGGAAGGCACTCTGCGCGGCAAACTGATTCGCCTGAATCCCACGGTTGATGTTGTTCAATTCGGTCGCCGTCGCATCGACGTTCAGGGGCAACGTTGGAAGCGGCCACTGCGTGACAAACGATCCCGCCACCCGCAGCCACGAGCCCACGGGTGCTCGATTGATCGGAAAGTCGCCGCCATGGCGGTGAGTTGTCACGATGTTCTGACTTGTCGAGTTTGCCGCAGTTGCGCCAAACACCACGCGGCCGTAGCTCGCAAGCGCCGAGCCCGAAGCACCCTCCGCCGCCGTCAGCATCGAATTCGCCACCACCGCATTGCCCTGCGTCCCCGCGTTGCGCCACGGCGCAAGCTGATCAACATCGGGGCCGGTATTGTCGATGTTGCTGAACGTGGGCTGATACGTCATGCTGCCCAACGCAAACACGTTCGTATTGGTGCCTGTGTACGACACAACCACACGCCACTCCACGCGCGACCCCGGCACCGCGCTCGCCACCGTGCCCCACGAGTTCGTATCCGTGTTGAACACCTGCATGTCAACACGGGTGGCATTCTGTTCGTTAAGCTGCGCCCGCGCGAGCGAAACCGGCAGCGTGGCTGCAAGCACGAGAGCGGGCAAGATGGTGGCAACGCGGCGGGTGGGCGTGGTCATCATGAGTTCCCTTTCAGAAAGTGCGGCGGACATGAGTGCGTGAGCGACGCGTAGTCGTGAGCGAGAGAACTGCCAGCCCAGCGAGTGTGGCCGGCGCGGGGATGACGGTGATGGTGGCGGGGAGCGTTTGCACGCCGACGCGCCACGAACCGTTGTCGGTGATGCTGGTTTGCCAGGACATGAAGCGCGTGTCATCAGCGCTGTTGACGCCGCCGACGCGCTGCTGGGTGCCGGCGGCAGAGGAGAGCTCGAGCGAGCGTGCGTCGGCGAGGTCGCTGAGTTGCAGTGCGCCGCGGAAGATGACGACTTGTTGCGTGCCGAACACGTGCCACGTGCTTGGAAAGCCGATCGGAGTCACGTGTGACGCCTGATTCGCCTGCACGCCGCGATTGATCGCATTGAGATTCGCGGCAGTTGCATCGGCGACAGTGGGGAGCGCGGCGAGCGGCCAGGAGGAGCCGAAATTACCCGAGACGCGGAGCCATGAGCCAGCGGGTGCCCCGGCGGCAGCAAAATCGCCGCCATGGCGGTGGGTGGTGATGATGTTCTGACTGGACGAGTTGGCGGTCGTCGCACCGAAGCGAACCCGGCCATATGTGTCGAGTGGCGAACCCGACGCGCCCTCGGCGATCGTGAGCATGGAGTTCAGCACGGTGATGCCTTGCGTGCCGTTGTTACGCCACGGCAGCAGTTGATCGATGCCGCCGTCTGCGGTGTTGTCGATGTTGCTGAAGGTCGGCTGATAGGTGATGCTGCCGAGCGCGTTGACGTTGGTGTTGGTGCCTGTGTACGAAACCGTGACGCGCCACTCGACGCGCGAGGCGGGCGCGACGGCGGTCGTGCGTTGCCAGGAGTTGCTGGCGACGTCAAAGACTTCAAAGCGAAGTTCGCCGGCGAGAGATTCGTTGAGTTGCGCCTGTGCACAGGTTGCAAGCGTGCCCACGCACAGTGCAAGTACCGCGCTGCGGGTCAGCCGATGACGACGTTCATGAAACATAGTGCCCCCTTCCGGCAGAAGTGCCGGGATGAGATCAGTCACGACGCATGTCGGAACCCCACGGCCCCGCGCGCAGGATGACTGCGGGCGGTCCGATACACAAACATGCACCATGTTCGTGTCCCTGCCACCAATCTCCCAGATTTTTTCCCCCACCCCGTCAGCCCGGGTCAACCCGCCCCGTTCGGCATCCCGGCTCGCACCTTCCCCACTGGACCTTCTCCGCCAAGCGGCTACCATATTGGCCCGTCGTGACCCATCGTCGCGCCGGAGAACTCGTGTCGGGCTTGTAGCTCAGTTGGCTAGAGCGCACCCCTGATAAGGGTGAGGTCGGCAGTTCGAATCTGCCCAGGCCCATTGATGAAACCGGCCGCTTGCAGGCCGGTTTTTTCATTGCTCGGTGCGCGTCCTGATATCCCTGACGCCCACCGACCGCGCGACCAATCGCGGGTCGTGCGACGTATCATGGCCACTTGCCCGAGTGCCGGGCTGCTACGGAGGGTCTCATGCGGATCGATGTTGTCGGTCGCCAGTTTGAAGTCACGGACGCGATTCGTCAGTATGCGGAGCAGAAGGCTGGGAAGCTGACGAAGTACTACGACGGCGTGCAGTCGATCATCGTCACCATCAAGCAGGTCAGCAAGCACCATAACACGTCGGAGTACGACGTCGAACTGCAACTCGACGTGGAGAAGCACAAGGACTTCGTGAGCCACGCCACGGGTGTCGATCCCTACGCCGGGATCGACCTGGTGTGCGAGAAGGGCGAACGCCAACTCCGCGAGTTCAAGGAACGTCTGAAGGGGCACTGAGCCTCTTCAGGGGCAGGCTGACCTCGGGCAGCACGATCCAGGAACCACCGCGCGATGCTCAAACTCTCTGAACTCGTTCTCGAAGGCGCGATAGTCCCGCAAGTCACCGGGGGCGATCGTGACGCCGTCGTTCGAGAACTCGTGAGTGCGCTGGCCAAGGCCGGCGCGTTTCCCGCAGCCATTGAGCCGGAGATCCTGAAGCGCACGCTCGAGCGCGAGCGCAAGGCGACCACCGGCTTCGGTCGCGGGGTTGCCGTGCCGCACGTCAAGCACACCGGCATCACCAAAATGGCCGCGGCGATCGGCCTCACGCAGCGCGGTCTGGACTTTTCCAGCCTCGACAAGCAGCCTGTCTACTTCGTCTTCCTCCTCGCCAGCCCCGAGGACCGGCCCGAGGATCACCTCAAGGCCATGGAGGTCATCTTCAAGAATCTCAACAAGGAGAGTTTCCGCCGGCATCTGCGTCAGTGCACGACGGTGGAGGAGGTTCGCGAACTGCTCCGCGACGCTGACGCCCAGCACCTGATCGTCTGAGTTTGTTTCCGTTTCGACTTTATCGCTTCTCACTACCCGCTGTCTCGCCGCTTCTCATGCCCACCACCGTCCGAGCCACTGTCGTCAACCGCCTGGGCCTGCATGCCAGGCCGGCGATGGCATTCGTGGACCTCGCGACGACCTTCGGCTGCAACGTGACCATCCGGCGCGAGGACACCGAGGTTGATGGCAAGTCGATCATGCAGGTCATGATGCTTGCCGCAGGCCAAGGCAGCGAATTGGAAATCACCACCGACGGCGTGGACGAAGCGAAGGCTGCCGACGCTCTCAAGAAACTGGTCGATGGCGGTTTCGACGAAGACTGATCCGCCCACGCGAAAGCACCCCATGCCAGCGCCCGCCCAACCAACCAGCCCGCAGCCTTCGCAGCCCTCCCAGCCTCTTGATCCTGCTGTGCTGGCGCTGCTTCGCTGCCCCGCGACAAAGGAACCCCTTCGCGAGATCGTGAAGCCCGATGGCACGCGTGCGCTCAGCAACACGAGCGGCACCCGCGAGTACGCCTTCGTCCGCGGCATCCCGGTGCTGGTCGCGCAGGCGTGAACGGACCCTCGTGCGATTTTTTTTCATCCCACAAAACAACAAACCCGCCGTGAAGCGGGTTTTTCGTTCCTGAGCGATGTGTCAGGCGTTCAGCCCTTCTTCTTCGCGGTCTTCTTCTTGGCAGCCTTCTTCGCAGGCTTCTTGGCGGCCTTCTTCTTGGTCGCCTTCTTCTTGGCGGGGGCCTCGGTCTTGGCGTTCTTCTTGATGTCCATCGCGTGGGCGCGTTCGTACGTCTGGATGTCCTTGAAGCTGCCGTCAGCGGCGCGAACGGCATAAAGCTTTTTGCCAGCGGAACTGCGATGCGTCGTACGTTTGGCCATGAGTCACAATCCTCTTGCCTGAGTGCAGGCTCGTCAGGCGAGCCGTCGCACACGCGACGCGTTTCGCCCTCACGAGCAATCTATCGGCAAGTCGCGAGTGATGAAAACAGATTCACCACGGCTTCATCTGCATGTTCCGACAAACAACTGTCCAACTCGTTTGTTCCTTTCCACGCGAAATGCAAGGAACCTTGCGCCGCGTGCGTGCATCCAAACGAACATGGAAGCGATGTCAAAGCCCAGCAACGTCCTGCATCCCACGCCCACGACCTTCGAGAGCGAAGTGATGAAGGCCTCCAAGCCCGTCCTCGTTGATTTCTGGGCGCCTTGGTGTCCGCCTTGCCGCGCCCTCAAGCCCGTCGTGGAGCAGCTCGCTGGCGAGATGCAGAATGACGCCCTCTTCGCCTTTATCAATGTCGATGAACACCCCGCCCTCGCCGAGCAGTTCGGCGTGCAGTCCATCCCCGCACTCATGATCGTGAGCGGTGGCGATGTGGTTGATGCGTGGACCGGCTTCGCGCCCAAGGCCGCCATCAAGGGCCGCCTCGACGCTGTCGCCAAGTGACTTTGTACGCAAGACCGTCGTTTACAAACGCTTGCGACGACCGGTCACCCCGCTCGTTCGCGGTCTTGTCGCGCGCTTTGTCGTCTTCTTCACGGTCGCTCGCGCCGCGCCGACCTTCGCATCGGTCCATGCGTTCCAGCGCAGTTTCTCCGGGTCCCTTCCACCATCGGCGTAGTACACCGCCATGCGAATCACATACAGGTAGTTCTTGCTGGTAGGGTGACCGACCGCCGCATTCGCCGCGATGAGTTTCTCAAACAGCGTTTCTGGCTTCTTGCCGCGCAGTTGCGTCACGCGCGTCACGCTGATACGGGCGAAGTCCGTGATGAACGTGCGTCCGATACCCGGTATGCTGTCCAGATCAGCTTCCATGCCCGCAGCGTATCGCGAGCGCTGTCATACCACCCGCAGGAAGCCGAACCGCATGAGTTTCGAAAGAAACCGCCCGCTCGCGTCCAGAGCCTGCTGCGGGTCCACGCGTCTGCGGCGCGCCATCGCTGTTATGACTTCATGCGCGGGCCGATTGCCTACAAAGTCGCTCAACAGATCAATCGCGTTGGGATCAAGCCCAAGATCAAACGGAAAGCCGTGCGTCTGCCGCAGCACACCACGCGTCACGTCCCAGCCGCCGCCGTCACCCTGACGCACACGCTGCTCAAGTTCGACTCGCTGGTCAAGCTTGAGTGTCAGCCTCAGAATGTCGTCCATGCTTGCCGCTTCGTGAAAGAGCGCTTCGTTCTGCATGATGGTGAGCAACTGATCGCTCGCATCGCCCTGCAGCGTGTGATAGTCCAGTTCCTCCGCCCGAAAGAAGTTCTCCCCGTCCGTCTTGCGCTTGTGCAGAATCAGACAGCCCATGCTCACGTAGTTCGCGCCCAGCTTGGCCAGTTCCGCCAGCCACGCGCTCACATCACTGGCTGAACCAGTCTGGTGCGCAAAGTCCGCCTCACCAACCCACTTGTCCGCGTACGTCTTCGCGTCCTCGCTATAGAGCTTGATGAGCAGGCAGTCGCACCCGTTGCGATCAAGCCACACATGCGGCCGCACAGGCCAGTCATCTTCCGTCTTGTGGTGCCAGTTCAGCGTGATGCACGCATACCCGTCATCCGCCAGATAGCCCGGCACACCCGCCAGCAGTTCCCGCACCAGCCCGTCTCCCTCGTGCGTACCGCCCAGACACACCAGATCATGCTTGGGCGCAATCACAAACGGCGGATTGCTCACGATCAGATCAAACTGCCCTTCCATCCCGCGCACGGGCTCAAACAGACTCCCCAGACATGTCGCAATCCCGCTGTCACCCGCATGCTGCGCGAGCGTCATCCCGTTCAGCAGCCCACTCATCCGCGTCACATCCAGTGATCGCTGCGTCACATCCGTCGCCACCACGCTGCGTGCATGTTCCAAAGCGCACAGCGACTGAAACCCCTGTCCGCAGCCAATATCCAGCACACGCTCGCCCTGGCGACGAATCGTCACCGCCGCCAGAAGACTCGTCGCAAGCCCCACGCCCAGCACATGATCCGCCGCCAGCGGCGCGCCCGTGTCAAACGGCTCCCAATCGCGCAGTGTCAGATGTTTGCCAAACGGAATGATCGCGTGCCTGCTCCGCACGTTCTCACCCTCACGCACGAGCAGATTCGCCGCGACCAACTCATCCACGCTCACGGGCGAAATCGCCTCCGCCAGCGCACCCGCCGACACCGCTTGAGCCAGAAAGAACACGCGCACCAGCGTGCTGGTCGCCGACCCATCCCCCGTCTGCTCCAGTGCACCGGCCCGATCAAGTCGCTTCCCACCTCGATCAAACGCTCCCAACGCACGCAGCGTCTCGCGCGTGTACAGCCGTTGTGGAAGAACCTGTCCGAGTTGAGTGAGTGGATGCATGTGCAGGAAAGGATCCCGGCGACCCAGGCGATCAAAAGTGCGTCAGGGCGGCGGCAAACGCACAACCGTCCGGAAATCCAGCCGCCCCGCGACAAGCCGCCCGACAAAACGCGGTTGGGCGGATTCGAACCGCCGACCTGCGGTTTAGGAAACCGCTGCTCTATCCAACTGAGCTACAACCGCTGCGTCAGACAGGGTAGAGGCGAGCGAGCGAGCAAGCGAGCAATGCCACGCGGACGCGCAGGAGCCGCGAGCAAACTGACTTTCTCCCGGCCCGCACTCATCTTCGCACGTGCTCGCTCACCCGCTTTCCGCTCCTAACCTAGCCCCTCAATCCCTCTCGGAGCCCTCCCCCATGGAAGCCGGTATCGTCGGCTTGCCCAATGTCGGCAAGTCCACTCTCTTCAACGCTCTCACGAAGTCCAACATCCTCGCTGCGAACTATCCCTTCGCGACTATCGAACCCAACGTGGGCGTGGTTCCCATTCCCGACGAGCGCCTCACCACCATCACCAGGTACATTCCCCCGCAGAAGCTCGTCCCCGCCGCCCTGCGTCTGGTTGACATCGCCGGCATCGTGAAGGGCGCAAGCGAAGGCGAAGGTCTGGGCAACAAATTCCTCAGCCACATCCGCGAAGTTGACGCGATCCTTCAAGTCGTCCGCTGCTTCACCAAGGCCCCCGGCGGCGAAGAGATCCTCCACGTCGCCGGCAGCGTCGATCCCGTGCGCGATATGGAAATCATCGCCATGGAACTCATCCTCGCCGACTTGCAGACCGTTGATGCGGGTCTGGGCAAGGCCGAGCGCGCCGCCAAGAGCGGCAAGCCCGAAGACATCGCCCGCTACGCCGTGCTCAAGGCTCTCAAGCCCGCCCTCGACGCCGGCAAGCCCGCCCGCACCGTGAAGATCGACGAGCCCGAGCAGATCAAGCAGCTCAAGCAACTGGGCCTCATCACCACCAAGAAAGTCCTCTACGTGATGAACGTCGACGAAGACGACCTCGAAGGCAAGGGCGAAATGGCCATGCGCGTCCGCGCCAAGGCCAAGGAAGAAGGCGCCGAGTGCGTCGCCGTCTGCGCCAAGATCGAGGCCGAACTCTCCCAGATGGCCGAAGCCGAGCAGAAGGAAATGCTCGACATGGTGGGCCTCAAGGAGCCCGCCCTCGCCGCCGTCGCCCGCGCCACCTACAAGCTGCTGGGCCTGCAAAGCTACTTCACCGCCGGCGAGAAGGAAGTCCGCGCGTGGACCATTCCCATCGGCGCCACCGCGCCGCAGGCCGCAGGCGTCATTCACACCGACTTTGAAAAGGGCTTCATCCGCGTCGAGGTGTACACCCTTGCCGATCTCGAGAAGTACAAGACCGAAAAGGCCATCAAGGAAGCCGGCAAGATGCGCGTCGAAGGCAAGGAATACGTCATGAAAGATGGCGACATCTGCCACTTCCTCTTCAACGTGTGATCGGCTCACATCGCATTGGCGAACTCACTCGCCTTCTTTGGCTTCCGCCAGTTCGCCGTCCGCCGTCGCGGGCTTGCGCTTGCGCACAGTCATGCGGATATCCGACTTCTCCGCAGTGACCGGCGTCTTGCCCATCTTGCTCGTGTCGATCGTCCCCGCACGCATGCGATCGGCCAATTGCTGCATCGCCACATCCGCCTCGTCAGCGCCAAGCGCAGGCTGCGCCAGTTCGCGCCGCGGCAACGGCTGTTCCAGGAACGGTTCCATGAGCCATGCCGACAGAGGCGTCGCCGCCGCCACCTGCGGCGTCTGAACAACCACGCGCACCAGGCTCGCCATCCCCGTGATCGCCAGTATCGCGCTGAAGGCGATGCTCGCCGCCGCTCGTCCCGGGTCAACCAACTTCGCCAGCACAATCGCCGCGACAAACGCAGCCAGCATCGCCCCCGCGCCGGTGCCGATGGCAATCAGCGTCTCCCGCTGCACGCCCGCCGCGTTCGCCATGTACGCGTGCAGACCGCACCATGCAAGGAACGCGGCTGCCGGCACCGCACACCACAAACTCAGAAAGAACTGCGGACCCACCTTGCCCACACGTCGTCGCGTCTGCTTTCGCATCGCGTCCACGTCCACGACCTGCTGCGCCACAAACGGATTGACATTCTCGTCCCGCTTGCGCGCCGCTTCGCTGCCCGGCCCGGTTTGCCCGTTCTCCGGCGGCATCGGTCGCGTCAGGATGGATTCACTTCGAATCATGACTTGCAACGTGCAAACGACCCTCGCACGCCCCGCGAGCGTGCTGATTCAGCAAGCGGAGCATCGTCATTCTGCCATCCGTAATCGCCGGAACTCGGAGCCATCCATAGAAATGCCCGCACCACACACGCTTAGGGCGATCATGCAGACGGTTTGCGGACCTTCCCGCAATACCGGGCTACGTTCTCCCAACAATCCGCCGTCTCACACGCACAAATGGAGGGTTCCATGCCTCGTCAGTCTCTCAGCCAGTTCGTCGCCGAACACGCAGAACAGGACCGCAACCACGGCCTCTTCGAACTCGAGTCCGATCGCGTCCTCGAAGTCAACCTCAACGGCCTCATCTGGATGAAGATGGGCGCCATGATCGCCTACATCGGCAACATCAAGTTCACGCGCGAAGGCATCCTCGAGCAGGGCCTCGGCAACCTCCTCAAGAAGGCCGTCTCAGGAGAAGGCACCACCCTTAGCAAGGCCGAAGGTTCAGGCAAGCTCTACCTCGCCGACGGCGGCAAGATGATCAACGTCCTGCAACTCCAGAACGAGTCCATCTTCGTCAACGGCAACGATCTGCTTGCCATCCAAGACGGCCTCTCGCGCGACATCACCATGATGCGCAAGGTCTCCGCCATCGCCAGCGGCGGCCTCTTCAACGTCAAAGTCGCCGGCAGCGGACTCATCGCCGTCGCCACCCATGGCCGCCCCCTCGCCCTCCGCGTCTCCCCGGGCCGACCTGTCTTCACAGATCCGCAGGCCACCGTCGCCTGGTCGGGCAATCTCCAGCCCGAGTTCAAGACCGACGTCAGTCTCAAAACCTTCCTCGGTCGCGGCAGCGGCGAAAGTTTCCAGATGATGTTCCAGGGCGATGGCTTCGTGCTCGTTCAGCCCTACGAAGAGTTCGTCTACGACACCAACGCCTGATCCCCTTCCGCACTCCACGCGGCGAGGACGAAAGTCCAGCCGCGAGTTTTCGTGCCCGCGCAGACAACCGCCAACGTCAGTCAAGCCGCACGCCTCAGCCTCAGCACAGGTCAAGTCGCTTCGCGCACGCTCGTCGAACTGCTCGTCATCGACTTTCCCCAACTCATGCAGTCCGTCGCCCGCCTGCCCGACGCCGCGATCGAGCAGTTGCGCATCGCACAGGGAGATTCCACCGACCCCGCCGCCGTGCAGTGCATGCACGCCACACTCACACGTGCCAAGACCAAGGTTCCCAAGCCCTGGAAGCCCGGCGCCAAACTTGGCATCACCCAGCGCATGAGCCTCGCCGGCATGCTCCTCGCAGAACACGACACATCAGCCCTTCCTCGCCTTGCCACGCACACCAGCGACACCGTTCGCGGCTGGGTTGCGTACGCCGCCATGCGTGGGCCTGCCGCGCCTGCCTCGCTCGCTTCACAACTCGCCGCCATCAAGCCCTTCGCCGCCGACGACCACTCAGGCGTGCGCGAATGGGCTTGGATGGCCATTCGTCCCAGTATCGAAGCAGACCCACATCGCGCCATCGCGCTCCTCACCAAGTGGACCGCCAGCCGCGATCCCAACATCCGTCGCTTCGCAAGTGAAGCGACGCGCCCCCGCGGAGTCTGGTGCAATCACATCCCGCTCTTGCGACAGGATCCATCACTGGGCATGCCCCTGCTCGAGCCGCTCCGCGCCGATCCCTCGCGCTACGTCCAGAACTCCGTCGCCAACTGGCTCAACGACGTGAGCAAAGACGTGCCCGCCTTCGTCCGCGCCACCGCAAAGCGCTGGCAGAACGAATCACGCGACCCAGCCACCACATACATCATCCGCCGCGCCACCCGCACGCTGCGAGAATCCTGATCACACGCAGCGCTCAGACGCGCCGCGTCGGCACCAGCCGATGGTCCCCCGTCCACCAGTTCGTCACCACCAACTCCATCGTCTCGTCAGCCTGCGCCGTCACCGCAGGCGTCGTCTGAAAGTGTCGTGCCGTCGGCAGCGGCGGCGGAGGTGGCGGCGGTGGGGCGGGTACAACCTCCGCCGTCAGCGGAGCCGGTGCGATCACGGTCGCGCTGCCCGCAGGCAGCGCGAGTGCGGATGCGTCCAATGCCGCCTCATCTTCCCGCTCGCGTCCCGCCATGCTGGGCAGCCGCGCTGGTTTCACCTCTTCCAACGCATCGGTGCCGCTGGTCATCGCCAGTGCAAACTCCACATCCGCGAGCATCTCACGCGCTGATGCATATCGCTGCTGGTAGTCCGCCATCGCACGCCGCACGATCCACTGCACAATCGCCGGGCTCTTCTTCCGCATCGGGCTCAGCACGCCCTGCGCCGGAAAGTTGTCCTCCAGCATCGAGAAAAGCACCGCGCCCACCGCGTACAGGTCAAACTTCGCCCCGTCAACTTCATGCACTTTCGCCCCGCGCAGCGCCAGTCGCACCATCTCCGGGTCGCGGTAGTACTCCGTGCCGTGCGTTGTCAGCGTCATCGCGCTGCGCAGACTGCTCACCAGACCAATGTCCACCAGTCGCGCCGCATCACCCGCGGGGCTGCCAGCCGTGTCCGAAAGCGGCTCGATGATGATGTTGTCCGGCTTCACATCCTTGTGCCACAGCCCTTGCTCGTGATACGTCGCCAGCGTCTCCAGCAGATCTCGCGTGTACCGCAGCACACGCGTCAGTTGCTCGCGCGTCAGCCCGTCTTCCGCCGCCTCGCGGTGCAGTTGCGTGATCGTCGTCCGCAGGCTCACGCCCGGCACAAATCGCATCGCATACCAGAACCGATCCGTCGTCAGCCCATGATCCAGAATTAGCCCCAGCCGCTTGCCCGCGTCCAGCCCCTGGCTCTCACGCACCAGTTGCGGCAGCCCGCCATCGCCATCGCGCCCCAGCGTCGAGAACGACTTGATCAGCACTTTCTCAATCGCATTCGCGCGCACCAGCCCGAAGTCGCGGGCAAACTCGCGCCGTTTCTTCTCGTTGGGCTCCACGATGTACAGCTTCGCTCCGCTTCCCCCGCCCGGAATCGTTCCGCTGATGGTGTACCCCGGAAAGAGCGCGTCCCGCGGCGAGATCGCATCACCCCATGTGCCACTCAGCACACCCGGAATGCGCGTCTCAATATTCTCAACCGCTGCCTCAAGCCCAAAGAGCCGCGCCGGATGCGCAAACACCATGCGATACAGACTGATGCCGATCCGCACCACTTCCTCGCGCGCCGCCAGCCCGAATCGCCGTGCAGCCTTCAACTGAAAGAACAGCAGCGACAGCGCAGCCAGCAGCCCAAACAGCGGTACCAGCACAAACCCCGCGATGACTCGCGCCAGGTCCGTCACCTCACCCTTGACAAACCCGCCGATGCGCCGCCCCACCCACGCCGCCCCGCGCGTGACAGGACCCGCAAACACGTAAATGATGCCGATGAAGATGCCAAGCCCCACCGCGCCCGAGATGATCACAATGACGATGTCAGGCGTGCCCATGTGATGCCTCGTCCCAGTGTAACACTGCTATTGGGAAACACCGCCGCAGCATTTCTCGTGCTCCCCTCGCCGTGCATCCGCTCATCGCACCGCAAACAGTGCCACACCGTTGGGCCACGTCATCACCGGCGGCCCCAGCGTCATCGCCCAACTCTGCACCCGCCCCATATCCAGCCGCGGATCAAGAAAGCCGCTCCGCCGATAGCGATCCAGTTCACCCAGATTCACCATCACGTGCGTCACGCCCGCGGCTCGCAACGCAGGCGTCCACGTCGTCGTGTCATCAGCCTTCACACCCTCCATCGCAAACAGCGGGTGCGTGTCATAGGTCGTCGCATACACCGTCTCACGCGCAAAGTAGAGGGGCGTTGCGTCACCCAGCAGCATCACCCGCGCATCCGCCGGCAATTCGCGATTCACAAACGCCGGAGGCGACAGATCCCGCGCCGCCATCCGCGCATCAGGCGGCAATCCCGCAAAGTCCGTCGGCACAGCCAGCAGTGCAAACGCCGGGCCCCGCTCATGCTCAATCACCAGCGCCCGCACGAAGAACAACGCCTGCGTCACCAACAGGCCCACGCCCAGCAGCACGCGAATCGGCGCGGCCCGCGTGAGCGCAATCAGCAAGCCCAGCGCAAGAGCGCAAGGCAGCGCAAGAGGTAGCAGAAACCGGCTCTGAATGTGCGTCGCAAACAGCCACAACAGCCCCTGTGCCACCAGCGTCACAAAGAGCAGCCCGGCAATCGCTCGTGTCTTGTCATCACGCCGATGCGACACCGCGCAGCACACCACCGCGCTCAGCACACCCGCGATGATCAGCAAACCCCACTGCGGATTCGTCACGCCCCGCCACGAAGGCCGCACCGGGTCATTCTGATCCGGCACCACCGCCAGTTGCAGCCGCTCGCCCACGCCGCCCGCAAACGTGTGCGACCGCTTGAATCGCTCCACCTGTTCGCCGTTCCACCATCCCGTGCCCCCCGCATCATTCGCAAACACGCTCGCCGCGAACGGAAACACCGGATTCCCCGTCGCCGCAGCGTTACGGATCATCCACGGCGCCAGCGTCAGTGCACCCACAATGCACCCAAGCCCCAGCGCCTTGGCGGCCAAACCCAAGCGCTCGCCGCGCATCTGCGCCAGCAGCACCAGCCCCACAGGCACACCCACAAACAGCATGGCTGTCGGCTTGATGCTCGCCGCAATGCCCACGCACACCGCCAACAACACCGTGCGCCGCACAAGTGTCGTACCGCTCAGCAGCACCAGAGCACAGCACGCCGCAAACACCGCAACACCCTGCTCGTTATAACTCAACGACCCCGTCACCAGCGTCCAAGGCGTCAACATCAGCAGCGAGAACGCAATCCCCGCCGCCGCGCACGCCGTCGCATCTTCCGCACCGACGCGCAGCGCAATCGCATACGCCACACGTCCCGCCGCGATGCACGCCAGCACACCCAGCAGCGCGTGCAGAAGCTGCGCCGCGATCAGACTGCGCCCCGCATCATCCAGCACACCCCGCGTATCACCCGTCAGCGCAGGCCCGCTCAGCCACGCTAAATGCGTGAACGCCCCCTCCAGATAACTCGGGAGCCCCGAGTACACGTTGTGAGGCAGCGTCTCGATACGTCCTGCCAGCAGCCACTCCTTGGGCAGTTGCAGGTGATAACTCAGCGAATCAAATCCGCCGAACTCACTCCGCCACACCACCCCCGGCGGCAGGCACGCCGCAGCCAGCATCACACCAGCCGCAATCGCGCCCGGAATCGCATACCGCGTGGCCAAAAAGAAGTGAGCCGTGACCGGCTTGGCCGCCATCCGTGCTCGCAGCGCAGCCATCGACCGTCGACTCTCTACCACAACCGCCACGCCCCCGGGCACCAGCAGCGCCCACGCTACCCACACACCCGCGGATCCACTCATCAGCCCCAGCGCGCCCGCCCCATGTGACAGCGTGAGAAGCAAACCCAGCCCCAGCCCCAGTTGCACCACGCCCGAAATCTTCGCCAGCCGCATCGCTCGCGACAACGCGACTCCCAGCCCCCCCGCGCTCGCCACATACATCACCGCCAGCGCGCCCGCCGTCATCCATCGCTCAATGATCGTGAACACGCCCCATACGACAGTCGAGCCCAGCCCCGCAAACGCCGCCGCCCCAAGCAAAACACACGCCAGCGCGATCCCCGCCACCCTCCAACTCATCAGCGACCCCGCTGCCTCTTCTTGCCCAGGCAAGCGGTTCTCACGCGACGGATCAGGCGGAATTGGCGAAGTGGTGTCGATCGATTGCACGCGCCTCTACAGTACCGTCACGCCGCACAACACGACGCGGCCACCCCATGGCGACCGGCAAGCAACATCTCCCCGCGCAAGCGACCACCCCGCCCGATGAACTGGCCGAAACGCTCGAGATCATCGAACCCCTCTGCGCTGTCTTCCGTCGCAAACTCAAGGCCGAAGGCCTCAAGTACACCCCCGAACGCGCTCAGGTGCTCCACACCGTCCTCAGCTTCGACGGCCCCTTCGTCGCCGAGCAGGCGCTCGAACACGTCCGCAACGCCGGCTTCCGCGTCAGCAAGGCCACGCTCTATCGCACCCTGCGCCTGCTCATGGATGCCAACATCATCCAGCGCGTCTTGGTGACTGAGGAGCAAAGCTACTTCCAGGTCACCTACGGCAAGACGCCCGCCGATCTGATCATCCGACTCGACACCGGCCAGCTCATCGTGGTCGACGCGCCCGAACTCATCGCCCTGCGCGAGCGGCTGTGCAAGCAGCACGGCTTGGTCGCCAAGGGCCACCGGTTGCATGTGTTCGCCGAGAGCAAGTGAAGTCAGCAGATGCGGCTGGCTTCCAAAAGTGCGAGCCATTCGGCGTTGCCTTTGGTCTTGCCTGCGCCGCCGGTGATGGGGCTCTTGACGCAGGCTTTGGCGCCGATCTTGGCGGCCACTTCCATCGCGACGCGCTCTGCGTGGGATTCTTCGAGAACGCCGCCGCGGGGGAGTTCTTCGCCAAGGTCCTTGAGTTCGTAGTGGGGCTTGATGAGTGTGATGACGATGCCGGTGGGTTTGATCCAATTGGCGGCGGCGGGCAGCACGAGGCGCTGGGGGGTCCAGCTTGCGTCGATGGTGATGAGGTCCATGGCGACGTCGCGCGGGGGTTTGGCGTGGAGGCAGTTGGTGCGTTCCATGACGACGACGCGCGGGTCGTTGCGGAGTTTCCATGCGAGTTCGCCGTAGGCGGTGTCGATGGCGTAGACCTTGGCTGCGCCGTGTTCGAGCATGCAGTGCGTGAAGCCGCCGGTGCTGCAGCCGAAGTCGGCGCAGGTAAAGCCGGCGATGTTCAATGCGAACTCGCGCAACGCGTGCTGGAGTTTGAGGCCGCCGCGGGAGACGTATGGGTTGGCGGGATCCGCGCTCACGACGACAGGCCGCGCATGGCGGTGGGCAGTTTGAGTTCGGCGATGGTGTCGGCGGCGAGCGCGAGTTCGTGCTGGCCGTCGTGGGGCGGTTCGACACCCACGATGGCGATGCCGAACTTGTCAGCGAGCCGGATCATCTCGTCTTTCTCGAGCATGATGACTTCGCCCGCGGCGAGCGCGAGACAGCCTGCGCCGGCGGCGTGCAGCGTGCGGATGGTGTTGACACCAACAGTCGGCACGTCGCTGCGCTTGTCGTGGCCGAGCCGCGCGGCTTTGCAGAGCGTCCAGCCTTTGAGGCGGCAGAGGCGGCCGGCGCGCTCGATCATGCGGTCGGTGCCTTCGATGGCTTCGACGGCGATGATGTCGCGATCGCGCACTGCGATGCTTTGGCCGATGTCCAGCCGCAGCAGGTGGCTCATGGTGGGCCATGCGAAGTCGATGTCGCCGCGTTGCTCGGGCGAGGGCTGCGTCTGGGTCATGACACCCAGCGTGCTCATCTCGTCGGGAATCGGCGCGGTGCTGTCGAGGAGTTGCACGCCCCATCGGTCGAGCTCGTCGGCGACGACGCGCAGCAGCGCGTGGCTGCGGCGGTCTTTACGCAGCGTGCTGTACCAGGCTTTGAGCGTGGCGATGTCCGGCGGATGCTTGAGGATCCGCAGCGGGTCGTACATCAGCTTGGCTTTGTCGACCTTGCCGACCATGATGGCGTGATGCACGCCCATGCGGCTGAGGGTCTTGCCCCAGGAGCCAAGGCGCAGGACGCCGATTTCGCGGAAGGTGGAGCAGAGGTTGGGCAGGTCGTTGTCGAACTGGCCAGCGAGACCCAGGCCATGCACCGGGTGGCCGGCGGAGCGCAGGTTCTTGGCGATGAGCATGGGCAGGCCGCCGCCGCCGGCGATGAGGCCGATGGGACTGTTGGCGGCGGGCAGGTTGCGCAATATCGTGACCGCGAGGGGCGCCGGGGTTGGCGCGGGGCCACTGTCTCGGGTGGGAGGCAGGGGTGGGCGGGCAGGATTGGACGGGACTGCGCTCATGAACGGTGCCGGGAACCGGCGGAATGACCGGGAAAGATAGTGGGGACAAGCATAACGCAAGAGCGTTGCGGCTTCAAATGTTGCGAGCGCAATGTTTGGAACTTGGGAGGTATTTGGGGAGAGGGAAGCGACAATTGTGGACAAAGGCCCGCGCCTTCGGACGTTTCGCGAGGTGCGAAAAAGGTGCGCAGCCTTGTGTAATCGGTCAACGCCCGTGCTGCCGATTGATTTCGGGTGAAGGAACATTCTCCATTGCGGGTGCCGCTGGACATCGTCGCAGGTGACGGTGCGTTTCGACGTGGCAAGCCTGGCGAGTCGGCGGAAGGTCGCGATGCCACTGGACGCCCATTTCTGATGGTGTGGTTCAAGTGCGCGGGGGCGTATCAAAAAGTGTTTCGCAGCCTGGATGCGACGCAGTACGCCGCACGGTGCCCCAAGTGCGGCAAGACGATGCAATTTGCCGTCGGCAGCGGCGGGGAGAACCGGCGGATGTTCGAGGTGAGTTGTTGATGCATCGCGCGGTGCGTCGTGCGGTGCGAGCGCGCTTGTCTGCGTCTGGGTGATGGATGGTGCGAGGGTGGCGATGGTCGCTGGTGCGGCGGTGGGTACTGCAGATTCGGATGCGATTGCGTGGCCCGCCGCGGGCTGACTGGCGGCACGATGTGGTGCGTCCGTGTTGTGAGCCGCTGATGCATCCGTCACGGGTGGGACGGTTGTGTCAACCGCCGGTGATGGTGCGGGCGCGGGGGGTTGCGGCGCGGGTTGGGGCTCAGGTTGGTCGGGGGGGCTGGCGAGGGCTTCTGCGAGTGCTTGGGCGATGTGGGGTTGGCGGGACCACCAGAGGACCTGGTAGTAGCGCAGGTCTCGGTTGTACGAGACTGTCTGCATGTCGCCCTTGGCGGCTTGGATGAGTTTGATGAGGTCGCGGTCGTAGTCGGTCAGGCGCGGGTACATGTGATTGCCCTCCGTATTTACGGGCGAAGGGCGTGTTGCGCGCGCACAAAGGTGGTTGTGATGGGGCGGGGGTTGTGTGTAAGTGGTTGGTGGGGAAGGGGAAGAAGAAGTTGAGATTTTCTGCGTGGGCGGGGCTGGGTTGTGCAGCGGCGCGCGCACAAAGGTGGATGTCGTGATTTGTGCGCGCGCGAGTGCATCAGGATTGGCTATGGATAGTCGTGCGGTGGATGGTGGTGATCAGCTCGTTGGCTGGGAGTCGATGGATGTGGGCCGCGAGGCGGTCAGATGGCGAGAGCGGGCGCGAGTTGGGGGACTGATGCAAGGAGGACGGGGCTGGGCCCCTTCCTCCCTGCACCCTCCTTCCCCGTTCGGTGTCGGGCGTGTGTGGAGGATGGGTAAGACACACAGGCAAGCCGCGGAGTTGGGCAGCTTGTGGTACGGATGCGAGGTCAGTTTGTTGGTGAAGTTGTGCCGCCTGCCGTTGCTGTGGCTGGGGACCTGCACCGCTGCGCGGTGCGTTGGGTTGTGGGGTGTGGTCCGTGGGTTTCGCTTCGCTCAACCCACGGCTATTGACCGGCATCGCGTTGCGATGCAGGGTTGGTTGGTGCCGTTGGCGCGCGAGGGTGTTGGTGTGGTGGGTCCAGACGCTGGCGCGTCTGGCAACAGACGCTCGCCGCGCTGCGGTGGGGAGGCGAGATGCATGGGTCGTGGTCAGGTGACGTGCGCGGCGAATGGGCGTGAGGATCGGAACAAGAGGATGCTGCGGGGTTTGTCAGAATCCTCTGCCCCTCCGGGGCAGCATCGAGGAGAGGACACGCTTTCCACGGGTTGCGCTTCGCCCGCCTTTGAAGCGGCGTTGCCGCTTTGTGGGCGGGCCGCGCTGCACCGCGTGGCGACAGGCCTGCGCCGTGTTGGGGCGGAGAGGTTGGAATGTGTTGTGCCCGCGTTATGGCTTGGCGGAGAAGTTCTGGATGAGCCACGGCAAGCCATGCAGCGCGGCGAAGCCGATGGCGATTGCGAGGAGCAGCGCGACGAGTATGCCTCGAAGATACTCGGCCGGTTTCATGTAGGGGCGGACACGTAGTCGGTAGGTTGTGGACATCGAGCCGGCGGCGATGAAGAGCACGGCCGCGACGGGGACAGTGATGATGGCGGGCACGTGGCCCAGGATGGTGCCGATCCAGAGGGAGATGCCTGCGAGCAGGCACGCGACGATCGCGATGCGCAGGCGGAGGTTGGCGGGGTGCAATGGATCGCGCGGGGATCGCATTCACGGCGATGGTAGTGAAGGGGGCGTGAGACTGGCGCGATGTGCGTGCGCGGAGACGCCGCTGCTGATGTGGGGCGGTGCGGTGAATCAGATCGCGGCGTCGTCTTTGATGGCGTCGTCTTTCTTGACTTCGGTGGTGCCCACTGCGCTTGTGGAGCGGGTGACGAGGCTGACGCCGTCGGGGAGTTGCTCGGCGATTTGGGTGACGACGTCGCCCGTGACGCGGCGGCTGAAGAAGCTGCGGCGGCTCTTACCCATGATGAGCGTGTCGCAGCCGAAGGTGACGGTGTAGTCCAGGATCTCTTCGGCGATGTTGGGGCTGGTGACGTAGATGGGATAGAAGGGAACGCCGGCGCGCTTGGCGAGGATGGCGGCGGTGCCGAGGGCTTCCTGGGCTTGGGGGTCACTTTCGATGCGCGGGAGTTGGCCCGGGGCGACGTCGAGCACGCGCAGGGTGCGGACGTAGATGACGAAGAGGATGGCGTTGCGGCGCTTGGCGAGGTCGACGGCCCATTCGGCGTTGTCGCGGCCGCGGGCGGCGAGCATGATGCGCGGGCGGTCGGCGGCGAGCTTGATGGGGGACTCTTTGAGTTCGGCGAGCCAGCCTTCGGCGGGGGTGATGTCTTCGTACATCTTGGGCTTGGCGGCGGTCTTGTGGACGAAGAAGCGGAAGATGAGGACGATGGCGATGACAGATCCCGCGAAGATGGTGGCGTTGGGCTTGGCGAAGATGATGGTGACCTCGACTGCGGCCATGAAGATGCCGATGGCCCAGAGGCTGTTGCGTTCCCATCGCTTGAGTGCGATCTTTTTGTTGTACGCGAGGCAGAGCATGTTGATGGCGATAGCGCCGACAACGCCGATGGCGTACAACTCGCCCAGCGCTTTGACATCAGCCTCGAACATGAGAATGCCGGCGGGGACGACGGCTGCGATGATGAGCGGAATCCAGGGGACACCTGAGTAGTTGAGTTTGGTGAGGCTGGTGGGCAGTTCTTTGTCTTGTGCGAGCGCGTAGAGGACGCTGACCATCGCGAGGATGGCGGTGTTGGCGGCGCTGAGCAGCAGCAGGCCGAAGACGATGCCGGCTATGAGGGCGAGCTTGTCGCCGAAACTCTCAGAGACGGCCTGCGTGCCAGCGTGGTCAGCGAGGGTTTTGAGAGCGGTATCGCGGTAGGCCTTGATTTCGGCAACCTGCGGTTCAAGGGTTTTGAAGTGCTCGACCTGCTCGGGGGTGGGATTGGCGGGGAGGGTGAGCGATCCATCAAAGCCCTGACGGATTTCGTGCTCGACATAGTGTGGGACTTGCTGCTCGTAGCGGCCCGGCAGGGCGTTGAGGGCAAGGCCGAAGATCATGTTGAAGAGGATGACCTCGATGAGGACGGGCCAGATGGTGCGCTTGGCGGTCCTGGCGACGGGCTGCTTCATGAGGCCCGTCATGCTGGCGACGGCTTCGACACCTGCGAGGGCCAGAATCACGCGGACCAGGCTTTCCCACATCTGCCAGGGCTGGTCGACGCCTTCCACCTTCAGCGAGCTGCTGGAAAGGCCCTTGGGCACCATGGGCAGGCAGAGCACGGCGATGGTGACGCTGGCGATGAGGGCCAGGATCGCGATGATGACGGCGAAGCGACCGGCGGCGCGTGCGCCCATCCAGTTGACGCCGCCCAGGATGAGCATGCTGCCGATGGACGCGATGACAACCCACTCATGGGGCAGGCCCAGGTAGTGAAACGCCTCGATGGCGGAGAGGGCCGCGGTGACGATGAAATTGCAGAAGAGAAGCGTGGTGCCGACAACGGCAAGGATCGGATTGATGGCTTTGGCAGAGGAATAGACGCCGCCGCCATCAGGAAAGCATCGGCAGACCACGGTGTATGCCCAAGCAATCACGATCATGATGCCGGACATGACGGCGAGGTAGAAGGGTGAGGCGTGAGCCGTGTAGTAGAAGGCCAGGCCCAGGACGTAGAGGCGACTTGTGCCCCAATCGCCGAACAGAAGGGGTCCGGCGTGGGTCCACCCGAGGGTGCGGGGCCTGCTCTCTGCGACAAGCATGAAGGGGGAGCCTGAGGGTCGGAGCGGAGCGGAGGGCATCCGCCGCCGACCCGGGGACGCCCGGGACTATACGGACAGAAAGGTGGGCGAAGCGGGTTTATGGCATGGTGATGCCGTCGGCGTCTTTGGTGACGGTGACGGCTTCGACGATGGCCCAGATGAACATGGCGAGGGGGGCGAGGGCGGAGAGGCCGAAGGTGCAGAAGGTGAGGAAGAGGCCGCAGATGGTGACGACGAGTTGGATGATGGCGGTGTTGGTGTATCCGGCGGCGAAGTTGTGGACGCCGAAGGAGCCCAGGAAGATGGCGAGGATGACGTAGATGAGTCGGCTGACGCGGGCGGGGCGGCCGGGGGGATACATGCCGGGCGGGTACATGGTGCT
>VYMG01000100.1_pt1 | contig 38502 bp, 27 predicted proteins | sample 5115261 | NCBI WGS metagenome assembly VYMG01 (sample SAMN12291781, study PRJNA351875) | freshwater metagenome | isolation source: freshwater lake | place: USA: Michigan, Wintergreen Lake | collected 2013-08-08
ACTTCGTCCGCGCCTTGCGCCAGCAGAATCTCGCTGAGCCGGCGACCCGGGCTGCTCTTGATGATCTGATTGGCCTGCTGCAGCTTGTCCGCCGACACGACATTGCGCACCACCAGCAACTCGCCCAGTTCGCGGATCTTGTCGGGATCTTCGCCCGCGTCTGGACGATAAATCTCTGACATGGCGGGGCCGACGCCCGGCTCGCTGCTGCCGCGCTTGGCGATCGCCGTTTCGTTGGTCGGCGTCGCGGGTTGCTGCCCGTACACCCGCTGGTTCGCGGGCACGCTGGGCAAAGGGGAGAAACTATTCTCGTTCTCATCGATGCGATGCTTCTTCGCGCTCTTCGGGTCGCCAGTCTCCTTCGCGCCTTCAACGCCCAATTCACTCAGAATGTCATCGATGTTGTACTTGGCCATGGCTGTTGATTCCGGCTGCAAAAACTTGCGATTGCTGAACAACGAGTGAGGATCACGGACGACGCTTGCCCGACGTGCCCGCGGGGGGCATGCTGCCAGCCTGCATGTTGAGCGTGAAGCTCTCCCCGTCCGCCGTGATCGTCACGCTTCGGCCGGAAATCTCCGTCACCGTGAAGTACTCGGCGACCGTGTCGCCCACAGTCACGGTCTCTTCATTGATGCGTGCGAGCGGTCGCTTGCCGCCCATGACGCTGTGCAGCACAAGCTTGCTCGCTTCATTCAGCAGAGCGGTTTTGCGTGCCGCCGCGCCGCGGGCCGCAGCCGCTTCAGGGGTTTCACCCGCCACAGGCGTCGGATTGCTCGCCTGCTGCAGCGGAGCGATCGCTTCACGCATCGCGAAAGGGCTGTTGCCGAAGTCCGCGAGCGCGACGTCCAGCGGATCCTTCGCGTTGCCCAGATCCGCCATCAGCCGCTCGTAGCGGGTCTGCAGCTGCGCGTCGCCCTGAAAGTCAAACTCCGATTGATCCGTCTCAAAGGCGATCGCGCTGCGCATGCCGATCTGACGCATGCCCATCAGTGCCACTGCGCTCACGATCACCGTCAGTCCGATCACCAGAGGCTGCCGAGGCGTCCACTTGCGCGGCGTCACAAACGCGCCCAGCTCGCCACCCGCCTTGTTGGAATCCATAGCCATAATGCGTTTCCTCAGTTCGGTGCGAGATGCTCACTGACCCGACGCCACGTTCGTGCCGTCTTCCTGGTAATAGATGCTCAGCGTGAAGGTCGCCTTCAGTTCCGCGTCGTCGCCGGGTTGGCCCGACAGCTTGAACTCGTGAATGCGCATCACCCGCGGGAGCTTCTCCACCTGCGCGAGAAAGGTGTGAAACCCGATGAAGCTGCCTTCAGTCTCCATCTCGAGCGGCTGTTCCATGTACAGGCCCGCCGGCACCGGCTTGTTGTTCTTGATGGCGGGACTCGCCAGACCGGCAGCCACCGCCAGATCGCTCACCTGCCGCACCACCGCATCAACTTCCTGGCTGGCAGGCAGACGCTCTTCGATGATGCCGATGTTCTGCGCAAGTTCCAGATTGGCCCGCTCGAAGTCGGCGTTCTTCGCCGCTTCCTCCTGCAGTCGCGCCAGCAGATTGCGCATGTGCTCCACGTCACCCTGCGCTCGGCTGATCTCACTGTTCTGAGGCTTGAAAACCAGGAAGTAGCTGGCCACAGGCAGGCCCAGCACGCCCACAGCCACGCCGATCCACAGCAGCATGTTGGTGTTCTTCATCTGCATCACTCGGTCTCCTTGGCCATCGGCGTCTCATCAGTCAGCGGCTTGCCCGTCTTGGCGGCGAGCAGTTGACGGATGCTCTCACCCAGCTTCTCCTTGGGCACGTCGTTGCGAAGTCGCGCGGTCATCTCGAACTTGCGCAGCGTGGTCTCACGATCGCGAAACTCCTTGATGTAGGTCAGTTCCACGTCACGCAGCGCGGGGCTTTGCTTCAGACTGCTCAGGTAGTCGGCCACCTGGTTGTTGTCCTTCGCGTTGCCGCTGATGGCGATGTCGTACGTGAAGCTGGGCGCCTGCACCTTGGGACGCGCTTCGGCAGCCTGCTTGTCAGCGACTTCCTGGGTCAGGCTCTTGACTTCGGACTTGGCGCTGATCATGCCGCCGGTCGTGTTGCGCGTGCCCTTCATTGCGAACTCATCCAGGCGCATCTCGCCGGGCATGCGATAAGCCACCTCGCCCAGCAAGGCCCAGCGAGGCATCTTCTCCACCAGCGCCGCGGTGATCTCAGCCTTCTCCAGCATGACGGTGCGCTGCTCCGTCAGCTTCTTGAGCTGTTCGATCTTGGCTTCTTCAGCCTTGCACTGCTCTACCAGTTCGCGGTACTCAGTACCGAGCTTGACCTTGCGGGTGTTGTTCAGGACAAACGCCCCGCCCACGCCCGCCAGCACCACCGCAAACAGCGACAGGATGATGATGTTGTTGCGGAACTCCGCCTTGCGCTGGATGTAGTCCGCCGGAAGGAAACTCGCGCCGCCGCTCCCGGCCGCGTTGTCCTGCTTGATTTGTGGAAAGAAAGCCACGGCGAATCCTCCTCCAGTCACGCCTGCACACGCAGGCCGCAGACCACACCTTCCAGATCACAGATCAGTGGGTGCCAGGCACAAGCCCAACGCCACCGCCCAGCCTGGCTGGGCCTGCTTCATGTCCAGACCCGCCACCGGTTCCTTCCCGGTGCGGGCAACGCGCGCCAGCGGATCAGCCACCTGCGCGGGCAGGCGCAGCGCCCGCGCGAGATACTGCGTCAGACCGCGATGCTTTGCCTCGCCGCCCACGAACACCACCCGTTCCACTTTCCGGTTCGGAAACTGCGACGCGTGATACCGCAGACACAGACGCACTTCGTCAGTCAGAATTTCAAGCGGTTCAGCCAGATCCACGTCCGCCGGCCCCACCGCCACCTGCGGCTGCGCCAGCACATCGCCTGAGAAGCCGTCGGGTGTGTCCACCTTGCGGCGATCGTTCTCGGGCGACACCGCTGAGCTTTCGTGCGGTTTCGGCGCAAGCGTCGTCGTCGCCACAGTGCTGTCCAGGTCGTAGCGCATGCGCCGCGCCTGGCTTTCAGTCACCGCGGCCTGCCTGGCGATCGCCTCGTCAAGGTTGTGTCCGCCGACGCTGATCAGCCGCGCGAAGACCAGATCGCGTCCGTGCGCGATCATCACCTTCGTATTCGTCGCGCCAACGTCGATGTACAGCGTGTTGAGCAGCAGATCGCCCTCGCGGCGATGCAGATGATCAAACGCCCGCAGCGAGCACAGGAACTCGCTGTGCATGCCAACAGGCTCGAGTTTCGCATCCACCAGCGCCATCATCAACTGATCCACCACTTCGCGCTGCACGCTGATGAGGATCACATCGATCTTGCCCGCCGGCCGGTCGCTGTTCACTTCGATGAATCGATACACAAGCGTCGAGGGATCAACGCCCAGTTGCGCCGGAATGGCCGCCTCCACCAGCGACGCGATCGGCACGCCCTCGGTCTTGGGAAACTGCAGATGCTTCACGCTCGTGCGCCATGCCGGAATCGCGCACACCGCCCGCTTGCCCTTGAACCCGCCCTTCTTGACGAGTTTGCCCAGCGCCGAGAGTTGGAACTCCCATCGCTTCTTGGCATCATGAATGATCTCAGGGGGAACATCCAGTTTCGCAGCCGCGATCAGCGCGGGCGGCTCGGCTCCGTCCACCTGCAGCACCTTCAACGCACCCGTGCCAAACTCGACCGCAATGGGCAGTTCCTTGCCCGCAGCCCGAATCTGCTTCGGCTTGTTCAGCTCAGCAGGAGGCTTGGCGTCAGGCGACGTCGCCGCCGCCGACTCCTTCGGGGTTCGCTTGAACGAGTTGAGCAGGCTCGAGAGTCCCATCGCGAGTAGCGCTCCACGGCGCGACGCCGACAATGTGCCGGCGAGCGCGTCACAGAACGTCATCGGATGGACATATCCCGCGGGTGAGTCCACGGCGCCGCTTGCGCAAAGTACCGAGATGCACAACCCCACGCAGTCGGCGCAGTCGGCACAGTCACCCAAACACTATCGGGCGTGCCCGTCGCCTCACCCTCGAAGCACCGTCGCCAATAACCGCTCCAGGCTCGCCAGCGCCCCCTTGATATCCCACGCCTGCTTGGCCCGATCACCCGTGTAGTTGCTGATCGCCCGTACCTCGACAAAGGGGACCCTGGCCCGGTGGCACACCAGCGCACAGGCTGCGCCCTCCATGGTCTCCGCCAGCGCTCCAGTCCGGAGCCCAACCTCCCGCGCCAGCGCGTCCGTTCCTGAACACGTCGAAACCGTCGCGATACCCCCCGCTGCGGTGACAAGCGGCGTGAACAGCTCCACAAGGTCGCGGCTGCACGCAAAAACATCCTCGCCGTCAGGATTGATTGGAAAACCCATCGTCGCCACACTCTGATACCCCGCAGGCGTCAGGATGCCTTCATCTGCGAACGTACATCGCGTGGCCACGATCGTGTCAGTCGGCCGAAGCGCAAACTCCTGCCCATCGGGCAGACTTCCCGCAATACCGATATTGATCACCGCTGCATATCGCGGCCCGCACCCCAAGACCGACGCCAAAGCCCCTGCGGCATTGGACTTCGACACCCCCAGATGCACCATATCCACGCCCGGCAGCACCTCGACCACCTCCCAGGGTTGCGGAAATGTGGCGTCGGACCGCGCGGCGGCAAGAACAGCCCGCCCCTCGATTGGTGCGGCAACTGCCAGCAAAATGCGTCCATCTTTTGTCAATTGGCGAAGCAACGATTGCACGCTGGCATCGTACAACCGTTGCCGGGCTTCGCCCGGAGCTATCTCCTTGGAAACTCGCCCATGACCATGACTCCCGCCCCCACATCCACCCGCCGCACATTGCGCAATGTGGTCCTGTCCGTCGCGGTTGTCAGCGCCCTGGCCGGGGGTGTCGGCGTGCTCATCGCCGCCGGTCGCCAGCCTGCGGAGGCGACCAAGGCCCAGACCTCGGACATTACCCAGGTCCGGCGTCAGGCCTTTGACATCACGACGACCGCCAATGGCGACCTGCAGGCCAAGAACCAGATCGAACTCCGCAGCACGCTCGAGCGCGAGTCAACCATCCAGTTCATCATCGCTGAAGGCACGCGCGTCAAGCGGGGGGACACGGTCGTCAAACTCAATGGCGACACCATCCAGAACCAGATCGATGAGCAGACCCCTCGCCTCGCCAGCGCCCGCGCCGCAGTCGTCGCGGCGGAAAACCAGTACCAGATCCAGCTCAACGACAACGCCAGCGCGCTGCGCAAGGCCGAACTGCAATTGGAACTGGCCAACCTCGCCCTCAAGCAGTGGGAAGATGGCGACGTGGTCAAGCGTCGCCAGGAACTGAGCCTGGAGATCAGCCGCAGCGAGCTCGACCTTGAGCGTCTTGCCGAAAAACTGCGGCGCAGCGAAGACCTGCTGCGTGAGGGATTCATCGCCAAGGACGAGCGCGACCGTGACGAAGTCGCGTATATCGAGGCCATCTCCAAGTACAAGAACGCTGCCCTTGCCGCAGAGGTGTACGAAAATTTCGAGTACACCAAGGAACGCAAGCAGAAACTCAGCGATGTGGAAGAAGCCCGCGCCGAGGTTGATCGCGTCAAGCTCAACAACGACAGCCAGTTGGCCAGCAAAGACGCCGACCGCCTGAGCCAGCGCGAGCAGTTGGCTCTGCTCGAAGCCCAGGTGCGCAAACTGCAGGAGCAGCTCGCAGCCACCACCATCACCGCGCCGCAGGACGGACTGGTGGTGTACTCCACCAGTCTTGAGAGCGGCGGTCGCTGGGGCAACGAGCAGGGCGCGTGGCAGATCGGCCAGCAGGTCTACCCCAACCAACTCATCGTTGTGCTGCCTGACACCAGCGTCATGATCGCAGCCGTCCGTGTGCATGAAGCCATCGCCGGGCGCGTTCGTCCGGGTCAGCTCGTGAACCTCAAGATCGACGCCGCGGGTGGTCGCACCTTTGAAGGCGTCGTGGAGTCCATCGGCGTGATGGCTGAAACCGGCGGCTGGCGCGACCCCAACCTGCGTGAGTACACGGTGCGCGTCGCTCTCAACGATCAGGATGACGCCGAACTCAAGCCCAGCATGCGCGTTGAGGCTCGCATCCTGCTCAACAAAGTCGATGAAACCCTCACCGTCCCGGTGCAGAGCCTCTTCAGTGAGGGCGCGGTGCAGTTCGTCTACACGCCGGAAGGCAACAAGTTCATCAAGCGCCCGGTGCGCATCGGTCGCCGCAGCGAAACGCTGGCGGAAGTCGCCGCCGGACTGGACGATGGCCAGCCCGTGCTGCTGCGCACGCCTCAGCCCGGCGAAGTGCTCGCCCGCGCCTGGGACCCCGAGCAACTGAAAATCGCCGGCTACAGAACGCTTGAAAACGGCCAGATCATCGCTGATCGCCCCGCCGGACCTCCGGGCGGGCGTCCCAGCCGTGGCCCCGCCGCAACGCCCGCGCAGCCCTCGGCAGAGGCTCCAGCGTCACGTCCTCGCGCTGACAATTCTCCCAAGTGAGTTCGCCAGCCGGCGTTGCTGACGCGCAGATCAACGCAGCAGCATCATTTCACCGGCCAGCCCCGGGCCAAACGCCATCGTCACGATCGGGCCGCCTTCACGCTCGCCCATCATCCGGGACAGCATGAAGAGAACAGTCGCGGACGACATGTTGCCATGACTGTGCAGCACTGCCCGCGCCGCGTCCGCCGCGTCGGCTCGTACGGACTCTGCCAGTTGCAGCGCATCGGTCAGCGCCTGCACGATGCGCGGCCCGCCGGGATGAATCGCCCATCGCGCAACATCATGTCGAGTCAGGCCGTGACGGGCGAGTGCCTCGTCGGCCCATGCAGGCACGACCGCCGCAAGCAGGTCCGGCACATCTTTGCCCAGCGTCATGGCAAACCCGTGATCCGTGATCTCCCAACGCATGCGATCCACAAGCGGCTCGCCACCGGTTCCGCGAAAGAGCCGGCTTGCCGTTCCTTCCACCCGCAGAGCGTGCGAATCTGCAGACTGCGCAAGCACCACCGCCGCCGCGCCATCCGCGAAGAGCGCGTTGGCGACCAACTGATCGGTGCGGTCGCCGTAATGCATGTGCAGCGTGCAAAGTTCCACGCACACGACAAGCACTCGAGCGGCGGGGTCACTCGCGAAGGCCGCAGCCGCAGCGATGGCGTTGATGGCTGCGTGACAACCCATGAACCCCACATGGGTCCTTCTGACATCTGGAGATATACCCAGCCGCGCGATGAGTTCAGCGTCCACGCCCGGAGCGCAGAACCCGGTGCAACTGGCGGTGACCAGATGCGTGATGCTCCCACGCGATATCCCAGCCTGCGTGAGCGCCTCACGGGCCGCGCGTTCCGCGAGGCTTGCGGCATGACGCTCGTACATCTGCATGCGTGTGTGCGTGCTTGGTCCTTTGGCCCGTTCATCGGCAGGCGGCTGGTACAGGCTCTGGCCGCCCATCGAATCGAATATGACACCGTGTCGCTGCGCCACTCCTGATCGCTCATGCAGTCGCTCAAGCAAACCACGTGAGACGGTCGCCGGTGCCACCATGTCGCTCAGCGCAGCCGCCTGCTGACGCGACAGCACACCCTCGGGCGTTGCCAGTCCCAAAGCCAGCAGCGAAGGCTTCATGCTGCGACCTCGCGTGAGGCAAGCACATGCCTTGCCACCAAGCTGCCCGCGGCAGGTGCAAGCGCCGCGAGCGTTACGCTCGCCTCACGCATCCATCGCATGCGCAGACACCTGGCCACCTGCGAACAGGACACATGCCGCGGGGCCATCAGTTCCTGCCAGCGAGCCGCCCATGACTGCGCCACTTCGGTTCGCTGCTCACGCCTTGCAGCCACCATGCGGCCTGCAAACTCGGCAACGTCCGCACCAGTCCGCAGAGCCCATGTCATCCCCTCACCAGTGAAGGGCTCGACATATCCCGCCGCGTCACCCGTCAGCAGCACGTTGCCGCTGGCGACATTGCGTCGGCGACGCGTGAGCAGCGGCGTGCCGTGCACTTTCGTCGTGCGCACGCCCGACGTGTCGGCTCCCTGCACCGCGAGCACCTCCGTCAGCCATGCCGCTGCGCCCCCAGCAGCCCGCACACTCGCGGGCGATGCCGCCGCCGCCACATCCACGCGACCATCAGGCAGCATCACCAGCCCGGCATATCCGTCGTCGGTCACGATCATCCAGAGTTCATCATTGCTCATCGCGAGAGGAGCCTGTGCGAGTGTCACGCCCAGCCCCATATGGCTTGCTTCTTGAACGTCCCAGGCAAACACGCCTCGCTCGCGGAGACTTGTACCGCCGATGCCATCGGCTGCGATCACACAGGCAGCAGCCACATCCCACACGCGGTCGCTTCGTTGCAGCGTCACCGTGCCATCCTCGTGCACTGTCGCGCTGGTCGCGTCCAGCGTCACTGCGCCGCTGCGCTGGGCGTGCTGCCACAAGCGCATGTCCAGATCTTCACGCGAAAGCACGCGATAGGTCGGCATCGCAAACGCCGCACTCCGCCGCCCGCTGCAGAGCCGCATGCGCGTCACGCGGTTGGCTTCTGCGATCACATCACCAACGCCCGCCTCCTGCAACGTTGCGACTCCGGCGGCGGTCAGGCAGCAGCCACAGACCTTTCCACGCGGCAGGGCGCATCGCTCCACCATCATTGTGCGCAGGCCCATGCGTGCGCAGAGCATACCAGCCATGCCGCCCGCCGGCCCTCCGCCGATCACCAGCACATCGAGTTCTTCAGCACGTCCGCGACTCATCTGACGTTCCCCCGTGTCCACACCATCAACATGCGCTGCGGGAATGTGGGCCTGATCACCGCGCCCGCCATCCCAGCCGCCCGCGCCAGTTCGCCAAGTTCCGCCCGTGTATACGCCCCGCGAACGCTCTTCACCGCGTCCACGTGCACCACGCGCGATCGCGTGAGCACCCGCGGCACTGCATACGCGAGAGCCAGCCCGGCAGCGCTGCGACGCAGATCGTGCACAATCACCATGCGTTTGGCGGCCCCTGCCATGTGGGCAAGCGCACGCGTCACGTCGCCGGGCTCAAGATGATGCAGGAACAGGCTGCAAAGCACGACATCAAACTCACGCTCAAGCGGCGATGCCACAATGTCGTGCACGAACCCGCTCCAACTCACACCCTTCGCCATCGCCCGTGATTGCGCAACGCCCAGAGCGTGTGAACTCACGTCACACCCGTGCCATTGCGCGCCGGGAAACTGTGTGGCCAGAGCGATCGGAACATCGGCCGAACCTGTCGCGACGTCGAGCACGCTCAGGCCTTGCTGGCCCAGCAGCGGCTTCATCGCCCTCGCAATCGGTGCCCAGGCACGGCTCAACGCATTGATCCGCGCCAAACCCCGCAGCGCGTGGTCGTGCTCCGCCGCCGGCAGCGCAGGGTCGTCCATCAATTCGTTGGTGCGAAGTCGTGAGAACACGCATCGTGCATACGAACGAAGCATGTCCGCCAGACTCATGAAAATGCCATCACGCGGCCGCTTTCAGGGTCCATGAGTCGAAAACCCGTCGCCTTGCACATGCGCTCCAGCACGGGCCAGGCCATCTGCTCGTCATTCACGCTGATCATCGCCTGCGTGACAGGGTCATTGGCTGTGGCCAGTTCAACCACCATGCCCGGTCCATGCAGGCGCATGGTGGGCTGTCCGGCGGGCGGCGTGCCATCGCCGGATGTGTTGAATCGCGCCAGTTCGCGTTCGACATCTCTGATGCGACCCAGCGGCCTGGCGCCGGACTCGCGGGCCTCACCCGTAGGTGTGCCGATCAATACAAACAGGCGACGTTTGGAACGCGACATGTGGAAGTGTAAAGCGATAGAGCGACGAAGCGAAATGACATGACACGAATTGCAGGCAAACGCAGGCCAACGGTCAGTGCGGGGCGTAGTGCAGGTGCGCCCCGGGCCCGATGTCCGTTCCGGTCGCGTACCAGATGAGCAGGAAGCCCGTCCACGCGATGAAGAAGAAGACGCTGTAAGGCAGCATGAGACTGATCAGACTGCCAAGGCCGGCGTCTTTCTTGTACTTCTGCAGCACCGCCAGAATGATGAGCAGATAACTGTTGAGCGGCGTGATGATGTTCACGACACTGTCACCAATGCGGTACGCCGCCGTCGTGAGTTCCGGGCTGATGCCCACGAACATGAACATGGGGATGAAGATCGGAGCCATGACGCCGAACTTGCTGAGCATGCCCGACAGGGCGAAGTCCCCCACGATGACCAGCAGCACAAAGAGAGCCAGCAGAAGCGGTACGGGCAGATCAGCCTGCACGAGCAGTCCGCCACCCGCGTAGGCCAACATGCGGTCCAGTTTCGTGTATGCGAAATAGTTGACGAACTGGCTCATGACAAATGCGATGGCCAGCACCGGCACGATGCTCTTGATGCCGTGATAGAACCCCTCAATGAAGTCCTTCTGACTCCGCATCGAGCCCGTCACCCAGCCGTAGACCATGCCGGGAATCAGGAACGACAGGAAGATGATGGGCACGATGACGTGCGACCAGCGGTCGCCGGGTGTTTCGTTCATGCCGGGCTTGCCCGCGGACGAAACCGCGAACTCCACCGGCTGCGGCACGCCCTTGTCATCCTTCACAGGGTCGGGCTTCCACAGGGTGCGTTCTGCCGGCAACTCGGCCACTTTGTCCGCGCCCTCCACGATGGCGATGGGCTGGGTGGTGGGAACGCGGTCATTGGCCAGACGCGGCACGCCCCGCCCATTGAGCGGCGCGCCGGGAATCATGATCAGAGCCGCGAAGATGCCCAGCACCGCGGCCATGGAGAGCAGAGCAAGAGCCAGACCTCGCTTCTCCGTGCTCGTCAGCGACATCGTCTCGGCCTTGGGGATATCGACGTTGCCCACACCCGCGTTGTACTGCTTCACCAGACGCGGCTCAACGATAAGGTCCGTGACCAGCCAGCCTGCGAACATGACCACGATGGCCGAGCCGGCCTTGAAGTACGCGTTATGCAGAATGTCGACCGTGTACGCAGGATCGATGATGCGGGCCGCATCCTGCGCAAAGCCCGTGAGCGCGCCGTCGCCGCCGGTGGGGAAGAAGCCGCCGCCGAATCCGCCTGCGACACCCGCAAACGCCGCGGCGAGGCCTGCCATCGGGTGGCGCCCCACAGCGGCATAAAGCGCGGCTGCAAGCGGCGGCAGGACGACATAGCCCGCGTCACTGGCCACGCTCGCGTTGGCGCCGATCAGCACGATCACCGGCGTCAGGAGTTTCTTGGGCGTGATGAATGCCAATGACCGCATGAGCACACCAAAGAAGCCGAACTTTTCCGCCAGCCCGATGCCCAGCATCGCCACAAACACCAGCCCCAGCGCGGGTGTCGTCGTGAAGTTCCGAAGCATCGAGGAGAACATCCAATAGACACCCTCGCCCGTCAGCAGGCTCCGCGGCTCGATCGGCTGCCCGTTGTTCACCAGTTCGGTGACGATGCGCCCGTTCTCCTTCTTGGGCTCCATCACCGGCTTGCCGGCAGTATCCAGGACCAACTGTCCTGCTTCGTCGACCCTTTCGACCATGATTGCCTGAGGCCGCTTGGGCTGCACACTCCAACCCGCCTTGGCGCCAATCGCTGACACCACGATCACGATCGCCGCCAGAATCACGAAGATCAGGGCGGGCTCGGGCAGCTTGTTGCCCACCCATTCGATCCAGTCCAGGATGGTCTTTTTGCCTGGCGCGGGTGGCGGCGTGGAACTGCTTGTGGGGGTGCTGCTCATGGGGGAGACACGATACTGCGAAAATGCCTCCGCGCCCACCCTGTCCACAAGAAAAACCTCGCCAAACTCCTGCCAGACAACCGATGCCGGAGTCTGCTATCGTCTTTAGTTCGCTACGCGGCTCCGGGGGTGGTCGCGCGTCGTTCAACCCGGGAGCGATTCTCGCATGGCACTTCCCCCGCCCGCCACGTCCACATCACCTTCCGACGAGTTTTTCCCCAAGAAGCACCCACCCGGGCTTGCCCGGTTGTTCTGGGTCGAGATGTGGGAGCGATTCAGTTACTACGGCATGCGCGGGTTGCTGGTGCTTTACCTCGTCAGCGTGATGTCCGTGCTGCAAGTGCCCGACGGCGTGCACCGCAACACGCTTGCGCTCACGCAGCAGGTGGAGAACCCGGCGGATCCGGAGAATCCCATAGAGAAGACCGCCCGCCGCGAGCACATCGTCGCGAAGGGACCGGACGTGACGCTTGAAGCCGGGGCCGCGTGGCAGAACCCGACGGATCTGGTGTTCACGCGGCTGGCACCTAACCCAGGCCAAGACCCAAAGAACCCCAGCGACGACTGGGTGCCCGCCGGGCAGGAGGATGGCGCGTCGCACGTGGTGCGTGTGCGCGACGGGAAGGCTGACAACCTGACCTACGCCCTGCGCGTCAGCAACCCTACGGACAAACCCATCAAGTTCGTCGCGAAGATTGAGCGCGATGCGAACCCCGCGGGCGGCGAGATCGCCACGCGCACATTTTTCGCGGTCAATGACGGGGCGGGACTGGTCGCTCTAACCATCGAGCCTGACGCGACGCGTGCGCCGACGGACCCGACGTACGACGTCGTCGTCGAGGCACGCACGGACGACAGCGGCCGCAACTGGACCAAGGGCGAAGCCAACAACCTGTACGGCTGGTATACCGGTTTTGTCTATCTGCTTCCGATTCTGGGCGGACTCATCGCCGACAAACTCATCGGCACGCATCGCAGCATGGTGGTTGGCTCGCTGCTCATCACGCTCGGGCACGTGGTGCTGGGGCTGAGCGGCATCGGCGGGTGGGCGTACAACTCGCTGGGGATGAGCATCTTTGTCTTCGGGCTGGCGCTCATCATCGTGGGCACCGGGCACTTCAAGCCCAGCGTGAGCGTGATGGTCGGTCAGTTGTACAAGCCCAACGACCCGCGTCGCGAGACGGCATTCGGCGTCTTCTACATGGGCATCAACGTCGGCGCCTTTCTCTGCAACATCGTGTGCGGCTGGCTGGCCGCGCACTACGGCTGGCACTGGGGCTTTGGCGCCGCCGCCGTGGGCATGATGCTCGGTTTGGCCACCTATCTGTACAGCAGGCCCAAGCATCTCGCAGGCATCGGTGAACCGAGCAATCCAGAACGTGCGAAGTTGGCGTGGGTGTTCCTGCCTGTGGGTATCGCGATTGCAGCGGTGGTGGCCTTGCTCTTCCACATCGGCATGCTCGCGAAAATGGACACGTTGCTGGGCAACCCGGTGGTTCTGGGCATCCTCTCCGCCGGGGCCATCGGCTATGCGTTGTGGTTCATTGCCAGCCAGTTGCCGCAGGATCGCGGCCCTGTCATCACGATCTTTGTCTACATGCTCTTCAACGCGGTCTTCTGGCTCGCGTTTGAACAGGCGGGCTCGTCGCTCAATATCTTCGCTGACCGGGACACCGAGCGGCAGATCACGGCGAACTGGGAGTTCCCGACGACCTGGTTCCAGTCGATCAATCCGCTCTTCATCATCGCCTTCACGCCGATCGCGACTTTTGCCTGGCTGTGGCTTGCGAAGAAGAAGTTCTTTGTCCCTCAGCCGGCCAAGATCGGGCTGGGACTGATCTTTGTGGGCATTGGGTACATGGTCATGGTGCTTGCGGCGCTGCAACTGAACACGGGTCTGCCCAAGGTGAGCATGATGTATCTGGTTGGCTGCTACTTCCTGCACACCGTGGGCGAGATCATCCTCAGCCCGACAGGTCTGTCGTACGTGAGCAAGACCGCCCCCACGCGCCACGTCAGCACGCTGATGGGCATCTGGTTCATCAGCAGCTTCATCGCTGGGCTGGGCGCGGGCAAGGTTGCCGCGCTCACGGAACCCATCATGGAAGGGAAGATCAAACTGCCTTGGAACCTGGGCGGTCAGGCCGACTTCTTCCTGTTGTTTGTCATCACCAGCGTGGGCGCGGGCATCCTGCTTTTGCTGCTCAGTCCGCTGCTTACACGTCTGCAGCGTGATCGGCGGGATTGAGGAAGAAGTACCGGAGTACGGGAGAGACGAAGTACCGCAGGAAAGACACTACCGATGTGTTTTCTTCGGTACTTCGGTACTTCGGTACTCGCTTGCCTTACCGCTTCACCAGCCACGCTACGCCGTAGCAGACGCTCAGTACGCCCACGATGGTCGCGCCGGGGAGCCATTCAAGTTCAAAGCTCAGCACCAGCCCCGCCAGCACGCCAACCACCGAAAGCGCCAGCGAGAGGGCGAGCACGCGAGACGCTCGCCATGACAGCAGCAGGGCCGTTGCACCAGGCAGCACCAGCAGGGCTGTTGCCAATACCACACCGGCAAGTTTCATGGCGGTCACGGTCGCGACACTGATGAGCAGGAGCAGCATCAGGTTCATCGCCCGATCAGGCACGCCCATGGCACGGGCGGTCGCGGCGTCGAAGGCCCAGAAGACCAACTTGCGGCGTGTGAGGAACAACGTGGCGACAGTCGCCAGAGCAACCACCCATGCGATGATGGCGTCCGTCCAGTACACGTCGAGAATCGAGCCGAAGAGATAGCTCTCCCAACTCACGGTGCGCCTGCTGAACTTGTGCAGCAGAATGGCCCCCATGCTCATCGCGCCCACGAGCACGATACCGATGACGGTGTCCGCCTCTTTGCCCGCGTTGCGACTCGCGCCTTCTCCGGCTCGACGGCTCATGCCTGCGATGAGAAGCCCACTGGCCAGACAGAACGCAACAACGATGAAAAACGTCGCAAGTGACGCTCCCGCCGCGCTGCTACCCGCCACTCCAACTGCCGCAGCGATGCCGATGCCGCCGAAGGCTGCGTGACTGATGCCCTGACCGATGAACGCCATGCGTTTGAGCACCACAAGCACACTCAAGAGTGAACACAGCAGCGCCAGCGCCAGACCCGCCAGAAATGCGGGGAGGAACTGATCTCGCAGCAGCGGGTCACTGAAGTACTCGAGGGTCTTCATGAGCAAGGCAGGTTAGCAGAGCGGGGAACGGTGGGCGGAGAGCGGAGAGCCGGCAGCGGGAGGCGGCTGCTCACAACCAAGATCGCAGCGCCGCGATGACCTCAACAACGATCAGCGACGTTGCCCGCACTGCGCTCGCGGTCGCTTGCGCTTACAGCCCCAGCAGGTTCCGCACGTCGTTGAAGGTCACCACGAGGAACATGCCGGCGATCAGCACGAGTCCGACCATCGTGACGCCATTCTGAATCTGTACAGGCACGGGCCGCCCGCGGATCGCCTCGTACAGGAGGAAAAGGAACTGCCCGCCATCCACAATCGGCAGCGGCAGGAAGTTAATAACTGCGAGATTCACGCTGATGAGCGCCAGGAAGAAGAGCAGCCAGATGAAGCCTCGCTCCGCCACCAGCGTGCCCAGGTGAGCGATGCCCACCGGCCCCTTGAGGTGCTCGACCTTCACCGTGCCTTGGGCCAGCCGAGCGAATGTCAGGTACGTCATGCCCATCACGCGCTTGGTCTCGTAGAACCCGAAGGCCAGGGCCTCCGCAGGATTGCTCGCCTTCATGGTGTGCTGCTGGGTCGCGAAGACCAGCGAGGAGAAGTCCGCCGTCCATGCCAGCGTCTTTGTTTCCGCGATGTCACTCTCGCTGAGCGCGAGTGTCACGTGTTCCTCCGGCCCCTGAGCCAGCACATCGCCCGCGACCGGACGGCGAATGGTGAGCGTGACGCTGGTTGCGCCGCGGTCGACTGCCAGTCGTACGGCCTGCGCGGCATCGCGCAGCGTGCCGGTGGGCGCATCATCCACCGCGACAATGCGCGAGCCCGCGGTGATCGCACTGCCCGCGGCGCTGGGCGTCACTTGCTGAAATTTGCTGGTTGTCAGCGTCGCCAGCGGAGCCGCGACGATGGACAGATCCGTGCTGCTGTCGCGTACTGCCAAGCCCACCTGACCGTTGCGCTGCACAGCCACCTCGGGCAGATCAATGCGTGTGTAGGCGCCGTCCGCGCCCTTGCGCAGCACCGTCATCGCCACGGTCTGTCCCTTGCGGGCGCGAATCTCGCGCATCCCCTCGGCCATGCTGGGAAACTCGACGTTTCCGACGCGCACCACCACATCGCCGGGCTCGATGCCTTTGCCTTGCCCAGCCTCCCCCACTGCTGCCACACTGAACACCCCGGGCATGCCAAGCAGATGTGCGATGGCGGTGTATGTGTTCTTCTTGTCGCCCGCGAGCAGACCGCTCTGCATCTCTGCCATAGGCGTGAGCGTCACATCCTTGCTTGCTCCATCCGGCAGCGTGAACGTCGCCGTCACGGGCTTGCCGCCCGAAGCATCGACCGCAACGTCAAGCGCGTGTGCGTCGATTGCGGATTGGCCGTTCACACTCACAAGCACGCTACCGCGCGGCAGGCCGCTCTCGGGCAGTTGCACATCCAGCGTCGTACCCGCCAAGGGCCAGATGCCCGCCGCCAGCATGCCGGTGGCGCGGTTCTCGACGGGAGTCACCTGCAAGTTCAGCGGCGTCGGCGCGCCGGGTCGCTCCACCAGCAGCGTGACGGGTTCATCTTTCCTGGCCATCGCCACCGCAAGCGCCACATCATCAAATGACCGCACGCTGCCGCCGTCCACGGAGAGAATGCGGTCACGGGCCTGCAGTGGGATCGATGCGCCCGTGCCCGCGTCGGTGGCCACCATGGCGGGCGAACCGGGCTCGATCAGACCGACGACCGGCGCGTCGACCTTGCGGCCTGCCATCATCACAATGACAAACAGAATGGCAGCGAGGATGATGTTCATGATCACGCCTGCTGAGATGACCACCATGCGTCGCCAAGGCGAGCAGTTCTGGTAGCTGTCGGGCGCGGCACTGGTCGCGGTGGGATTCAGGTCTTCCTGGCCCAGCATCTTCACGTATCCGCCAAAGGGCAGCACGTTCAGCCGGTACTCGGTCGGGCTGACGCGATTGTGCAATTGCGTCAGCGCCGCAGCCTCGGGCGTCTTGGAGTTCACGGCGGCATCCATCGCAGCACGCAACTGCCGCAGGTACTCGGCTTCGCTTGATCCGGTGCGGACACCCACGCCCTTGCGGTAGGTCAGCAGACTGGGCCCGAATCCGACTGCGAACGCGAGCACCCGGATGCCCGCCCACCGGGCCGCGAGGAAGTGCCCCAGTTCATGGACGAAGACAATGAAGCCAAAACCCAGAATGACAAGCAGCAGATCAAAGGCAGTGCCCAGCATGATCTATCTTTCGCCCGCCGGACGCGCCTGGAATCAGGAAAACCCGCGATTTGCCGCCCCGCGTGGGTCGCACGACGGCACAGATCACGCAGACGCCCGCCCACCCGCCTTACGCTGGTTGCATGATGCTCCTGCCATCCGCCCTGTGTGCCATGGTTGCCGTCGCGCAAACCCCCTCGCGCGATGCTTCGCTGCTGGCGATTCTGGACGAACACGACGCTTGGACCCAACGGGAGAACCCCCTGAGCGCCAGCGCTCGCGGCAACGATGCCTACGCCCATCTGCTGACGGACGAAAGTCCGCAGGCCACACAACGCCGGACCGCAGAACTGCGCGGCCGCCTCAAGCGTTTGACCGCCCTTGATCGCCGTCAGTTCACCGAAGCTGACGCTCTGGACGCCAGCCTGCTGAGCTATGAACTCAACCTCGCGCTCGAGCGGGCCACGCTCTTTCCGCAGCAGACGCCTGTTGACGCGTTGGGAGGTCCGCACACATGGCTGCCCCAGATGCCCGACCGCATACCGCTGCGCACGCTCCTGCAGCGCGAAGGCTACGTGCAGCGGCTGGAGGCGATTCCGGCGCACCTGGCGCAGATCACCGAGCAGATGCGTCTGGGCATGAAGGCCGGGCGCGTGCCACCCAAGGTGCTCTTGCGGCGCAGCGCGGATCAGGCTCGGGAACAGGCCAGTGAGGCGATTCGGACTGACCCGACAACCAGCCCGTTCTACAAGCCGTTCGCGACCACTGCGATTGATGATCCACTCGCGATGCGCGTCCGGGCTGCCATCGTGGACGGAATTGTCCCGGCGTTCAGTGCCTTTGCCGACTTCCTCGAGCGCGAGTACATCCCAGCGTGCCGCGACAGTGTTGGGATCTCGCAGGGTGTCGACGGCATGCGGGCGTACGAGATTGCGCTCAAGTCCCACACCACCACCGACCTCACGCCTCAGCAGATTCACGACATTGGCCTGCGTGAAGTGGAAAGCCTGCGTCGGGAGATGCTCTCAACGATCCGCGAAACTGACTTTGACAAAACGCTGGGCAAGGGTCTGAGCGACGACGAACTCTTCAAGGCGTTCATACAGCACCATCGCGAACGAGATGAAAGCTACTGGCCCGATGGCGAGTCGATGATGCGCGACTACCGCGAACTCGCGAAGCGGATCGATCCTGAACTGCCGCGACTGTTTCGCACCATTCCGCGGAACCAGTACGGCGTGCGTGAGATTCCGCGATTTGCCGCCCGCACCAGCCCCGTGGCCTACTACTACGACGGCTCGCTCCGCGCGGGCACGCCTGGCTACTTCATGGTCAATACGAGCAACCTGCGGCAGCGTCCCAAGTTCGCTGCCATCAGCCTCACGATTCACGAAGCTGTGCCGGGCCATCACTTCCAGATCGCGCTGGCCGACGAACTCGAGGGCGTGCACCTGTTCCGCACGCAACTGGGATACACCGCGTATGTCGAAGGCTGGGCTCTGTACAGCGAACGCCTGGGCCTGGAGATGGCGGGCGGCGCAATTGGCAACGCACTGCGCCCCGCCGAGCTCGCGCCGGAGGAACGCGGCCTGTACGCGGCTCCGCTTGACAACGTGGGACGCCTGAGCGACGAACTCTGGCGTGCCTGCCGTCTGGTGGTTGACACGGGCTTGCACGCATTCAACTGGCCGCGAGAGAGGGCCATCGCCTATCTTCTCGAAAACACAGCCATCAGTTCACACGACGCGACAAACGAAGTGGATCGCTACATCGGCTGGCCCGGGCAGGCGTGTGCGTACAAGATCGGTCAGCTCAAGATTCTGGAACTTCGCGAGCGCGCCCAGCAACAGCTTGGGGCAACTTTCGACGTTCGTGAGTTCCACGATGTCATCCTGCTGGGCGGTGCTCTTCCGATGCCTGTGCTTGAAGAGCGGGTGGATCGCTGGCTGGCTGGCAAGCGGTGAGTTGTGCTGAGATCCAGCCGGCACGAAACATCTGCCCACGAGCCGTAACGCTCGTCCGTCTCGTGCGTCCCACTATGGTCCGCTGCAATGCGCTTTCGGAGGTCCTATGACGCAGCCTCGCGTTCACACCAATGCCCGTTTCACGTGCGCCGCCGCGATCATGTTGCTGGCAGGCGTTGCGTGTGCTCAGCCTGCCACACCCCAGCCGCCCGTTGCGCCGCCCGCCGCTCCAGTCGCTGCGCCCGCTGCCGACGCCGCCGCGACGGAACTGCTGGCGAAGGTGCGAGAAGCCGTCAAGTCCACCCGCTCGCTGAGTTACACGGCCCACGTTGAGAACATCAAGACTGCGGCAGTCACAACCACCGGAGCCGTAAGCGCGACCCGTGCGGATGCGGGCGGCTGGAAAGTCCACGCCTCTGGCGAAAACATCACCAGCGGGGGCGACAAGACGCCCTTCACCGTCGCCTACGACGGTCTCTCCGCGCGTTCGATGCGTGACCGTGACAAGGTCGTCATCGAGCGTTCGCTCGAGACGGTGGATGATCTGCAAGTGTTCTTTACTGGGCAGTCCGCCCGCCACCCCTTCGCATGGGAAGTGCTCGCAGACGATCCGTTTGCGCAAGTCGTCGCCGTGACGCTCGAAGCCCCGACGACGGTGCAGGGCACGCCGTGCGACGTCCTGCGCATCACGCTGCCCGCAAGCTCCGTGGGTGATGAGGCAGCGGGCGATGAAAAAAACGCAGACACCCGCGATCGTCAGCCTGCCGCTGCAACGCCCGTGTTGCGCGTCTTTGTGAGCACCGCCGACAAACTGCCGCGACGCATCGAGCGGCTGCACGTGGCTGGGGATGGCACGACGCTCTCTGGCCGCGCCCTTGAACTGCGGGACCTGGCTACCAATGCCAACGCGAAGTTGCAGCAGTACACGCTCGAAGTGCCCGACGGCTGGCGCGTGCGTGCCGCCGAGCGTGATGCGCGCCGCGCCGCGCGTCAGGCCCAGCGCGAGGCTGAAAAGAACGCCCCGCCTCTGCCTGCGGGCGTGACCTGGCCCAGCGATCCCAACGTACTTGCGCCCGGATCAGCCGCACCTGACTTCTCACTCGCCACACCCTCTGGCGCGAAACGCACCCTCGCAGATTACAAGGGCAAAGTACTCGTGCTCGACTTTTGGGCAACCTGGTGCGGCCCCTGCAAGACCGCCATGCCCGCTCTGCAACGCCTGCATGAGAAGTACAAGGACCAGCCTGTCGCCATCGTCGGCATGAACGCCGAAGGTCCCGAGCCGGGTGATCCTGTCGCCTTTAAGAAGGAAAACGGCTACACCTACGAACTGCTGCTCGAGGCGGACGCGACAAGCGAGGCCTTCAAGGTGCGCGGACTGCCCACCTTCTACGTTGTGGGGCCCGATGGCAAGATCATCTGGGGTGGCGTGGGCCTGTCTGCCCCTCCGGGCGTGCAGAGAGCCAGCAACAAAGCCCGCGCCGAGTACCTTGAACAGACGATTGATGCGCTGATTCAGTCCGCCCTGCCCAAGTGATGCCGTCAGACCCGCTATCCTTTTCGCAAGGGAGGCCTGCATCCGTTTACGCGGCCGATCCCGACGCACACATGCACGCGGAGCGTGCGATCAGGACGTAGATGACATGGCCACGGAAGACCGAACGGATGCGGGATTGCCCTACGAACCTCGAGGCCGGTCGCCCATCGTTGATAGCACCGAACGTCGCGTGACAGGCCTCAAGCGACGTGTTGTGCGCGAAGGCTCGACCGCTGTCGCCATGCTCGAAGGCGCGCTCGCCGCGCTCAAGACGCTGGACGTCGAAGCCGCCAAGCAAGTCCGCCGCACCGACGATCAAGTCGACATCGAAGAAGTCGCCATCGAGCAGGAAGCCTACGAACTGCTCGCGCTGCACCACCCGTACGGCCGCGACTTCCGCACTGTCGCCTTCTGCCTGCGCGTCAACGCCGACATGGAGCGCGTCGCTGACCACGCCAGCTCCATCGCGAAAGTCGTGACGCGCTTGGCCGAGCTCCCCGGCACGCGCCCGCTGCGCCTGCCCACCGCACTCGTCGAACTCAGCGACCGCGTCCCGCAGATCTGCCACGCCCTACTCCGCGCGGTGCTCGACGAAGATATCGAAGCCGCTCAGCGCATCGTCACCAGCGACCAGGTGATCGACCAGCTCGACCGCCGGCTCTTCGAAGAAGTGCAGGAACTGGTCAAGAGCTTGGGCCGCAGCGACGACGCCATCACCATCGGCCTGCTGGTCTACCGCGCCAGCCGCGAACTTGAGCGGGTGGGCGACCTCATGGCCGCCGTCGCCGAAGACGTTGTGTATCTGGGCACGGGCCAGATCATCCGCCACGCCAAGCGCCGCGGGTTGACGAGGCCCGACGCACCGAAGGCTTGATGTCAGTGTCAGCGCTGTCAGCGTTTGGGGGCTTGCATGCTTGTGCTATCGCTGTTCCTGGCATGTGTCGGCCTGACTTTCGCTGCGCTCGCCATCGTTTGGTGGCGCGGCAAGCCTGTTCCCGGCACACTCGTGTGCGCACGCTGCGGGTTTGATGCCCAGCATCTTGCTGAAACTCAGCGGCTCTGTCCCGAGTGCGGCGTGTACATCGCCCTCCCCGGTCTCACCCGTCCGCAGCGACATCGCCGCGTCGGCCACGCAGTGATAGCTGCTGTTGTCGCGTTGCTCACACTGTCTGCAAGCCTTGCGCCAGTCGTCTTGCAACTGAACAGCCCGTCGAATCAACCGCTGTGGTGGCTTCGGTATCAACTCAACAGCTCCGACGTCACCACACGCACAAATGCCAGTCTTGAGATCGCAACGCGGGACGCAGCCGGCACATTGACCGCGGCGGACTATGCCAAACTTGCTCCCACGCTGCTGGCGCTTCAAGCCGACACAACGATTCCGTGGGACACGGCCTGGGGTCGCATGATCGAGAACGCCGCCGCCCGCGGCGTTCTGAGTGACGCCCAGTTGCAAACCTACCTGCAACAGAGCTGCTCGTTCACCATCCGTCATCCCAGATACGTCGCACCAGGCGGGTCAATCAGTGTGCAGTATGCGTACAAGTTTGACCGCACCAACCTCGCGCAGTTCAGCGGCTACGCCAACATCCCTCCGCATGAATGGTTCAATCCTGGCCCGCATAGTTCGTTCTCGAAAACAGAACCTGCAGATGGTTCCGCGACAATTCGGCTGAGCGGCGGCAAAGGAGGTGGCGGCTCCTATGGCACATCACACGCGCTCACCGCACCACTGGGCACGCACGATGTCGTCATCCCCATCAATATCACACTCAACTCGCCCGGCTGGCCGTCGACCACGTTCACCATCACGCATCGCTCGCGCCTCACCGTCACCGACGCGCCGGGACCATTCGCCAAGGCCGTTTCCAGCCCGCTCTCCACGCGACTGCTCCAAGAGTCCTTTAGCTTTGAACATCGCGCAGGTCAATCCGGCGGCGGCATCGGCGCTGACAAAGGCATCGCCCTCAACGTCGGTCTTTCTCGCAACGGCATCAACGAAGTGATCTTCGTCGCCATGATGACCTCCGAATCACTTGCACAGCCCGTCGCCTTTGAGGTGTTCGTTCGTCCAGCCGGCGACACCAGTGCACCATGGACCAAGCTGCTTCAGCACACGCAACTAGTTGACACCACAAGAACCCGTCACTCCATCGGCGGCATGCAGACACCCGCTCCGCCCGCATTCTGGACGGTTGATGCCGTGGATGTGCTGTTTCGCGCATCGGGCACCCTCGCCGACAGTGCATCGCTGGATGAATACTGGCCGGGCGAGTTCATGCTTTCCGCCGTGCCGCTGGACCGCAAGCCGCTGCTGCAGGCCAAAGGCCTCACGCTCGACAACTGGTCCGCCTCGCCACCGATCAACGCGTTCGCGGAGCAGTTGCAGTTGCTCACCTTTGCGAAGAACCCCGCTGTAGATAGACAATTCGTTACCGATCGCATCGATGCCCTGCTGGATCGTCAGGCAAGCGGAACGAACTGGACAACGAGCGATGGCAACCTCGTCGACGAACTCCGCCGCCAAGGGTTCATCACTGACGACCAATACACGCGCTACGCCAGCCAGATCGTCGGACCGCTCACGCTGCAGGTGCGCCCGCGCATCCGCCTCGATGACAAGGGCCAGTTCGAGGTGCAAGGCGTCATGCCCCCCTACCGCTGCGGCATCACGACCGATCTCACCGTCGTGTGGGACGCACCACGCGTCACGCTCAACGAGACGCTGCTCACGCACACCGCCAAGCCCCGCGCCCGCTATCTGCCCACCGCCGAGTTCGGCTCCGCAGCGATCGTCATGCAGATGCGGCCGTTTGAAGCCACGACAACGCTGCCGCCCGGAAACTACACCCTGCGCGTCGTGCAACCCTTCCGCGTCTTCGCTGGCAACGTGTCGCTTGAAACGGCCGATGCAAACACGCCGCTGTTTGTCGGGGCACAAGATGCCCAGCTCCCGGTGCGGCTGCTCGCACCAGATGAGCCACTGGTGGAAGTCGTTGACGACGCAACCATCGGTGCGATACTCGACAAAACGCTGACATGCACGAGCGTGTGGATAAATCACGCAACCAACGCTGATGGCACCCCTCGCGACTATGGCGGCGTCACCGTGCGTACGGGCGAGCTTCCTATTGCTGTCGCGTTTGATGTCTTCGTACGACCCGTCGGCGAAACCGACCCCGCGCAGCGCTGGTACATGGGCCAGGTGGTGCTCGGCCCCGGCTCCGCTCGCGTCGAGGCTTCGGGAGACAACATGCCGTACCGCAAACTTCCTCTGACGGGCTCGCTCCCCGATGCCACACGTAGCGGGTTGCGCGATCAGAACGTCGAACTGGTCCTGGTGCCCAACCCCGCAGCCGGCGAAACTCGCAATGACGTCGCACGTGTGTGGTCAGGCGATGGCAAAGAACGCACCGTCCCTGTCGCGCAGGTACGCAATATGGGAAACCACCGTTGACAACCCGGCCGCGACCTCGCACCTAGGGAGTTTCTCATGATCGAGCTCATGGTCATCCTCTCCTTCGCAGGCCTCATCGCAGGCGTGATTGCATGCGTCGTGGGCTGGCGTGGGCGCCGTGTGGGCGATGAGTTAAGGTGCCCGCGCTGCGAGTTTGATGTGACATCCCACTTTCGAAAGTCCGCTGCGGTGACTTGTCCGGAGTGCTCACACAAGATTGAATTCGCATCCGATGCGCGTCGCGGGACGCGGTGCCATCGCAGGGGCCTGCTCACAGTCGGTGCGACATTCGTGATCTGTTGTGCCCCTCTTGCACTCATTGCCCTGGCCCAGAACAACGCTTCGGCATGGCTGCAGCAACGCAAACCCACCAAGTTGCTTCTCTGGGAATGGGAACACGCCGCGCCACGGTGGCAGCAAACTGCATTCTTCGAACTGCTTCAGCGCGAACGCAAGGGAAAACTGACGCAGGCCGAGTTGCTGCTCATGGGCGACGCACTTTGGAAGCGAGTCTCCGCAGGCACGATACTGACAGACACGAACGAAACAAGGTTGTTCTCTGACTTTGTCGAGAAGGGACTGATTCCCCGCGATGAGTTTGTGAAGCGTCAACTTGCGAGCTACGACTGGCGACTGGAAACGCCACCTGCCATTCGTGCTGGTGCATCGATTCCCTTCACGATCGTCGAGGGCCCTCTCATCGAGTCGCAACGCCTCCGTCACTGGGCCTTCTGTGGACTGCTGCTGAAGTCTGAGGTCCAGATCACGTTGCAAGACGCGCAAGGTCGAACCGTGCATCAATCGCAGCTCGTTCCACCTGACTTCAATCCATACTGCAGCGGGCCAATGCGCCGGGCGCTACCCCCGGTCGCAGCCGATCTTGTGCCAGGGGAGTACCGCCTGACCGCAGAACTGCGCGTGCGTTACTACGGCCCATGGGAACGCCTGCAGGCATTAGTAAGCCACCAGCAGCTCCCCATTGACCCCACGCTTCTGGAACCCGGTCCGAGCGTCAAGACCATCGCCATTGACCAGTTGGTGAACGTTGTCGACCAAGCTCGCCCCCTTATCACCCTCGACACGAGTGAGGTGGGGAACAAGGCGATGCGAGACTTGATGAACACCATGCGTGCGACGCTTTCATCGCCGATGCCGGGCCACAAGCCCCGAATCGTGCTTTCGGTTGATCCACGGACGCTACCGAAAGGCATCGAATCTGTCTACGCCGTGCGGGTTGAGCAAGGTGATCGCGTGGCGGAGATACCCCAGGCGGGAAAAGACCAGATTCCAGAATGGAGCGGATGGCGAATTGTGTCATCGGCGACAGTCGCGCGGTCAACCATCTTCCTGCCATACGCCGAGGGGATCGAGCCAGGCACAATTCGCGCGACCTTGACGCCAGCTCCACACATCGCTGAACGATTGAGTGGGCCCGATGCCGTAACCAGCATCTTGGCTCATCCCATCGTGATCGAAACACAACTGCAGGCCGCTGAGAAGTAGGCGCTGAGCCGTCGCGCAGTTGTTTGTTGCCTTGGTCGGCGCGCGATTCAGAGCACTTACGCGAGCAGTGCTTGCACTGCGAAGTCGCACAAGTCAAAACGACAACAACCACCTTGCGGTGGTTGTTACGACGCTTACGCGTGTTGTACAAGAAACAGTTGGGAGTCGCTTTGCCGAACGTTACCGAACGGCTCTCTGCGAACAGAATTCTGTAATACAGACGAGAGAGTGATGACTTTACTGGCTGTGGTTCTCACCACGTATCCGAACACTAGTTTTGGATATGCCAGTCTAAGGAGATCCCTTAGAAAGGAGGTGATCCAGCCGCAGGTTCTCCTACGGCTACCTTGTTACGACTTCGTCCCAGTCACCTGTCTTGCCGTAGGCACCACTGAATCGTGGCGACTTTGGGCACTCCAGGCTCCCATGACGTGACGGGCGGTGTGTACAAGGCTCAGGAACACATTCACCGGAGCGTAGCTGATCTCCGATTACTAGCGATTCCGACTTCATGCAGGCGAATTTCAGCCTACAATCCGAACTGGGGCGTACTTTTTGCGATTTGCTCCATCTCGCGATCTTGCTTCGCTCTGTATACGCCATTGTAGCACGTTTGCAACCCTGGATGTAAGGGCCATGCGGACTTGACGTCATCCCCACCTTCCTCCGGTTTGACACCGGCAGTCTCGCTAGAGTACTGGCTTGCGCCGAGCAACTAACGACAGGGGTTGCGCTCGTTAAAGGACTTAACCTGACACCTCACAGCACGAGCTGACGACAGCCATGCAGCACCTGTGCTGGTTCCGGTCTTGCGACTGTGGCTCTACTTTCATAGAGTTGATCCCAGCATGTCAAACCCAGGTAAGGTTCTTCGCGTTGCCTCGAATTAAGCAACATGCTCCACCGCTTGTGTGAGCCCCCGTCAATTCATTTGAGTTTTAGCCTTGCGACCGTACTCCCCAGGCGGTATGCTTATCGGTTTTCCTACGACTGATACGGCGTCAAAACCGCACCAGTCTAGCATACATCGTTTACGGCGTGGACTACCAGGGTATCTAATCCTGTTTGCTCCCCACGCTTTCGTGCCTCAGTGTCAGGACAGGCCCAGCCGGACGGCTTCCCCATCGGCATTCCAAACGATATCTACGCATTTCACCGCTCCACCGTTTGTTCTTCCGGCCCTTACCTGCCTCAAGACTTGCAGTTCGCTCTGCTGTTCCGTAGTTGAGCTACGGGCTTTCACAAAACGCTTGCAAGCCCACCTACGCACCCTTTAAGCCCAGTGATTCCGACTAACGCTTGTGGCCTCTGTATTACCGCGACTGCTGGCACAGAGTTAGTCGCCACTTCCTTTGGGGTCAATCATTGGTTCCGACCCCTGACAGTAGTTTACACGTCAGAGACGCTTCATCCTACACGCGGCATTGCTCCGTCAGGCTTGCGCCCATTGCGGAAGATTCGTTACTGCAGCCTCCCGTAGGAGTCCGGACAGTGTCTCAGTTCCGATGTTGCGGGCCGTGCTCTCACACCCGCTACCCGTCTTCGGCTTGGTAGGCCTTTACCCCACCAACTACCTGATAGGACGATCGCCGCTCCCAAGGCGCCAAAGCTTTGCTCCTAGGAGATCATGAAGTATTACCCGCAGTTTCCCACGGCTATCCTCCACCTCGGGGTACGTTCGATCGCATTACTAACCCTTTCGCCACTTACCCTTGCGGGCCCGTGCGACTTGCATGTTTTAGCCATGCCGCCAGCGTTCAATCTGAGCCATGATCAAACTCTTCAATTGATTTTCTGTTTATCACGGCCGAAGCCGTGAAGAATACAAAGAAGAAAGACCATGTTAACCGCAGCCTCTTCCCTTTCAGGTGAGTACTGCGGCGGTCATCAACAAACTATCTTCCCGGAGCGGGGAGCCCCAGGTTGACCATTTGCTGACCATGGATGGCTTATCCATGGTATTTTGGCTTACTCATCGCATCACGAATGTTTAACTTTCGTGACGCGTTGCACTGAGTGAACCCAAGCAGACATGTGAGGTTCTGCTTGCGACCCGCATCATTCCCCATCCGTGAAGATGAGTGCCACGTTGTACGGCGTGAAGATGCGTTGTGTGGATCTATCCGCGAGCCTGCTGGTCGATCAGTTGCCCGTGCTAACAGGCCGCTCGCGGAAGCACACTCTCGTGCGACATTCCCAACTGTTTACTTTTCAAAGATCAGCCCGTTTGCCGACAGTACTTCTGCAAGCCTTGCGACTCGCGTCGTCGCTGTCATTCAGCGGGGAGGGAAGCATACGAAACGCTCCCCCCGCCGTCAAGCCACCGCCTTCAACTCTTTTTGCTTCACCTCGCGCAAGTCGCTATTTCGTGCCCTCTTGCGCTCAAAAAATGTCCTCGCAGTTTGTCAAGGTTTCGCGAGCTTTGCTCCTTCCCCACCACTTATCCCCCACCTCTCCACCCCCGCTGCCTATCCGTTCGGAAAAAGTTCGTAACTTTCACCGCTCCGTCCCATCATACTCCCTCATTTCCTCGCCCCTCTTCCTTCTCGGGCGTTACGCCCAGCACCGCCACCCATATCGCAGGCTGCTCCTTGCCCTTCCAGTTTTCTCGAAGGGCTCGTGCCGCCTCGCGCATGGTGGCACCGGTCGTCATCACGTCATCCAGCAGCACCACAACCCGCGCCGCAGGCACCTGGGACCGCCAGGCCAGTCCCACACGCATCGAGCCCGCCACATTCCGCCGCCGCGTCTCCAGCGTTGAGCCGGTCTGCATGGGCCGATGCTGCCTCGTGAGCAGCGTCGCCACGCGAGCTCCCGTCGCCTCGCTCACCCCGCGTGCGATCGCGAGCGGATGATCGATGCCACGCACGAACCTCCGTCGCATCGATGTCGGCACTGGCACCACCACCGTGTCAGCGATCACCAACTCCTCGAGAGCCAGACACCGTTGCAACTGCCGCCCCAGGTCACCGCCCGCGTCACTCGCAAGCCTCGCAAACGCCGAGTTCTTGACTTCCAGCACGCTGCTTCGCACCACGCCGCGATACGACCCCAGCCGTACCACACGCTCCCACGGCACACGCGTACCGCGACACGCCTTGCATCCCGCGTCCTCCCCCACCGCCACAACCTCATACGCCCCCACCGTTCTGCCACACCGAAAGCACCACGTGTCCGGCGAGTCCGCGACAAACCCCGCGACCTCCGTCCGCCGCTTCCAAGGCATGCTCATCACACCCAAGTACGTCCGCTCAATCCGCTCCCACCAGCCCACCTCTCGCGCCTCACCACCCACGTCCCCGCCCGTGATCTCGCCCGTCTCCACGCCGTCAGTCGCAGCAACCTCGCGCCGCCACTCCCGCAGCGCGGGTGGCCACACAAACCGCTCCGGTTTGCTCAAGGGCCCCCGCTGTTCATCACGTCGTTCCACGTCTCACCTCTTGCCGCTCGCAAAGAAAAACGCCGACAAGCACATGCTCGCCGGCGTCAGTCTACCACATTTTCTTGGCGTTGCTACGTCCTGGCGTGCTGCGCCGATCAGCAACTCACGCGTCGTCGCCGTTCTCCGTCATCTCAATCTCCGCCATCGCGTCGTCAGCCTCATCAGCCTCCATCGCCGCGTCCATCGCACTTTCCAGCGCCGCGTCCATCATGGGCACCTGTCCAGCCGGCACCCCAGGCCCGCGAAGCCGCTCGGCATGGGCCTTCTGAGCCTCAGCCCGCTCGTGGCGAGCTTCTCGCTCGCGGGCCATGCTGCCATCCACAAACCCCTGCAGCTTGCGAGCCCGCACGGGGTGCTGCAACTTGCGAATCGCCTTCGCTTCCACCTGACGCACACGCTCACGCGTCACCTTGAAGATGCGACCCACTTCCTCCAGCGTGTACGTGTAGCCATCACCAATGCCGTATCGCAGCTTGATGATCTCCCGCTCGCGATACGTCAGCGTCTTCAGCACGCCCTCAATGCGATGCTTCAGCATCTCCTGAGCCGCCAGGTCGCCCGGCGCGCCAGCGGAGTCATCCTCGAGGAAGTCCCCGAAGTAGCTGTCTTCGCTCTCGCCCACCGGCTTGTCCAGACTCACCGGGTGCCGGCTGATCTTCATCACACGCCGCACATCAAGCGGCGTCAGATTCGCCCGCTCTGCAATCTCCTCCACCGTCGGCTCCACACCCGTCTCCTGATGCATGAGCTTCTGGATGTTGCGGATCTTGCCCATCGTTTCGATCATGTGCACGGGAATGCGAATCGTGCGTGCATGATCCGCGATGGCCCGCGTGATGGCCTGACGAATCCACCACGTCGCGTACGTGCTGAACTTGAAGCCGCGCTTGTACTCATACTTGTCCACGGCACGCATCAGGCCCGTGTTGCCTTCCTGAATGACATCAAGGAAGCCAAGGCCGCGGTTGCGGTACTTCTTCGCGATACTCACGACAAGTCGCAGGTTACCGCCTGAAAGGTCGCGCTTCGCCTGCTCATACTCCCAGAAGACCGTCGCCAGCTCTCGCACCCGGCGTTGCAGTTCGCCCGGCTCCTCAAGCACCAGGCTGCGCAGCCCGTCCAGTTCATCCTTCATCACTTCGATATCTTCGGGCTCAAACTGCTTCTTCTGCTTGCGATGGCGCAGCTTGGCAGACAGCTTCTCCACCTTCTCATCAGGCGTCTTCGCGAGCTTCAGATCGTTATCCAGTTCGACCATCTTCTTGCAGATGGCGCGAAGCTTGCGGAACAGCGGAATGATCCGCCCCGTCCGCAGACTGCACTCTTCCACCAGCCGCGCCATGCGCGACCGCCGCGCCGACATCCGCGCCTTGATAGCGCGATACGTCTCCACGTTTTTCTCGCGCCGCGCCTGACGCAGCGACACCCAGTCCGCTCGGTTCAGTTCCAGCAGGCGCTCGATCGTCGGCAGATTCACCGGAATGCGCTTCAGCAGCTTGTCTTTCGCATGCGGATCCGCAGTGCTGATGCGCATGGTGCGATCAAACGGCGTCTCGCCCTTGCTCACGCTGCGCAGCAGTTCCACCGCCTGCTGCACGACATAGTCGTTCTCAAGGCAGCGCCGCCGGAAGATCATCCGGCACGTCTCGATCTTTTTCGCCAGCCGCACTTCCTCATCGCGATTCAGCAGAGGAATCGAGCCCATCTGGGCCAGATACATGCGGATGGGGTCATCCACGCCCTTGCCGCTGCTCTCCGCAACGACGTCCGCGATGTCCTTGTGAATCTGCGCTTCTTCGTCATCCAGTTCCACCGCAGGCTGCTCGCCATCGTGCAGCGCCTTGCGAAGATTGGCCATCTCGCCGCCGCGCTCGCCGCCCGACACGCTCATCGCGCGGAACAGCGAAGGCAGCACCGGCGTCGAAACACCGGGACCGCCCGCGTCCATGCTCAGCCGGTGCAGACGCGCGCGAAGCTCCAGTTCGTCAATCATCTCGATATCGAGACGATCAATGACGACCAGCAGTTCATCAACACGCGCCGCGTCGACCATCTCGTCGGGCATCGTGTTGTTCATCTCTTCATAGCTCAGCCAACCGCGACGACGAGCAACCAGAAGAAGTTGCTCCACGGCAGGATGCAGGTCACCGTTCACTGAAGGCCTCTCTTTCGATGTCCACCAGCAAAATCTCGATACCAGTCACACCTGAAGAAACCGAACCGAAGAAAACAAACTGAAGAACCCCAAGACTAGCCCGACTCCCCACACCCACCCATCGCTCACGAAGGCCGGGGCACCTTCCGTCGATCCGGCCCCAGCGTCTGCTGCACGTTGCGAAGCAGTTTCAGCCGCTCCGCCGCCGCGGCCGACGCATCCAGCGTCTGCTTGGGCTCGGGCATCCCCGCCTGCTGGCTGCTCCGCAGCATTGCGTCACGCCTCGCACGCGACAGACACTCGCGCCACATCGCATGCACACGATTCTGATCCCGACTCGTCTGGTCATCCACGCGCGACATCAGCGCAATCGCCCCGCTCCGCGCGTCGTCATCCTCAGCCAGTTGCGACAGCACGCCCTGAAGGTGCGGCAGTTCGCCGTCCTCACCCAGATCATGAATGCTCTGCGCCACGCGCTTGACCACATCACTCTCAAACGTGATGGGCGCGATGATGTCCTTGTCCTGCTCGCTCAGCGTCGTCCACAGCGCGCCGTCACACAGCAGACAGCCCAGCAGGTGTTCTTCCAGCGTCAACTGCTGGTTCGCGCCGATCACCGCTGTCGTCGGCTGCTCCTGGCCATAGCTGGTCGCGCGTGTCGCTCGCCCTGCCGGCACGCTCGCCCGCACCACCGCCTCGGGCACGCCGGCGATCTGCGCCAGCCGCTTCTCAATCAGCGCCTTGCGAATCGGCTCCACGTTCGCGAGTCCCAGTTCCACCAGCCGCTCGATCTCGGCGACCATCGCTTTGCTGCGTGCCGCCAGCCCCGCGCCTTCCAGCCGCTCCGCCACACGCTGGAAGCGGAAATCCAGTAGATCAATCGCCCCCGCTAGCGCCTTGCGGAACACCTCCGCACCGCCCTCACGCTTCAAGAGTTCATCCGGGTCCTTCGCATCCGTGAACTTGTTCAGCGACACGATGGCCACATCCACCGGCTGGCTGAAGAACACTTCCGCCGCCCGGTCCGCCGCGCGCTGTCCGGCCTCATCGCCATCAAACAACAGCAGAATGCGATCACACGCCAGCCGCAGTTCCTTCGCGTGCTCAGGCGTCAAGGCCGTGCCCAGCGTCGCAATCGCGTTGCGGAACCCTGCTTGGTGACACGCAATCACATCCATGTACCCTTCGCAGATCAGCGCGGTCTTCTCCTGCTGAATCGTGCGAAGCGCCAGATCAAGCCCGTACAGCGTCTTGCTCTTGTAGAAGACCGGCGTCTCCGGGCTGTTGAGATACTTGGGCTCGTCCTCCGGATTGATCTTGCGGGCCCCGAACGCAATCACACGCCCCGTGCGATCCGTGATCGGAAACATCACGCGATTGCGGAACGCGTCGTAGTACCCGCCGCCCTCGCGCTGCTTCAGCAGCCCAGCCTGCGCAAGCAAGTCATTGCCCAGTTTGCCGCCCAGCGTCATCACCAGCCCGTCCCAGCGGTCCGGCGCAACACCCAGCCGGAACTCCTTGATCATCTCCTCGCTGACACCACGCGACTTCAGCACCTCACGCCCCGCCGCGCCGTGCGTCTCATGCTTCATCACGCCCACAAAGAACGCCGCCGCCGCGTTGTTCGCCGCGAACAGATCCTTCTTGGTAATCGCCGGTTGATCGCCCTGCTCAGCAAAGCTCTGCTGCCGCAAAGGCGTCAACTGCACGCCCGCACGCTCCGCAAGAAACTCAAGACTCTCGCGAAACTCCATCCGCAGAAACTTCTGCACGAACGTGAAGACGTCCCCCGACGCGCCGCAACTGAAGCACTTGTAGAACTGCTTGTGCGGCACCACCGTCATGCTGGGCGTGCGATCATCATGAAACGGGCACAACCCAACAAACTCGCGCCCCTTGGGCTTCAGCGAGATGTGCTCACCAATGATGCGGACGATGTCACTCGCGTCGCGCACCCGGTCGATGTCCGAGCGGTCACCAAACGCTCGCTTCCCCGCGCCGCCTGCGTTCTGCGAAGAAGATGTCCACCTATCTGCAGGCACAAATCACCTTCGCGCGTCATGCGCAAGTGACCGACAGCATCTGATCCACCACCGAGCCGATGCCCGCCTCTGGAAAATCCTATGGGCCAGAGCGCGAGCGCGTCGGCGGCATCACCCACGTCAAGGGTGACGTCGCCACCCCACAACCTACCACGCATTTCGCCTCCTGCCACCTTCCCACCCTCTTTCGCCGGTTCTCAGACGCTCCCCGGCCCGCCTGTACCGTCTGTTCCGAGCCTCGCCGACGCCCGCCGCCCACCCCGACAACCATCAGCACCATGAAGCGCATCCGGGTCCGATTCGTTGGTCGCGTCCAGGGGGTCGGTTTCCGCGCCACCTGCCGCGCCATCGCCTCATCCAGACCGGTGACCGGCTGGGTTCGCAACGAACCCGACGGCAGCGTCCTGCTCGAGGCTCAGGGCGATGCCACAGCCGTGGAGGAGTTTCTGCAGGCCATCCACGACCGCCTGACGCGCAACATTCAGCACGCCCACCGCGCCGATGTGACACCTCGCGACGACGACCTCCGGTTTGAGATCACCCACTGACGCGCGTCACGTTCCGCCACGATGCGCGTATTGACGATCGCACACCTCACCCTCGTGGAGTTCGCATGACTACTGCGCCCCATCTCTCACCCGCTCCCGCGCCCGTCACTCCCACAAGCCGCGCCGCCTCCGTCGACATCCTCCGCGGCTTTGCACTGTGCGGCATCCTCTTCATCAATGTCGTCGGCTTCGGTCGCTACGCCACTGAATACATGAATCCCACCGCCGCCGGTCCGATCGAGGGGGTGAACTTCTTCGCGTGGCTCTTCTCCGCCCTCTTCATCGACATGAAGTTCATCAGCATCTTCTCCATGCTGTTCGGAGCAGGACTCGTCCTGCTGGGCGACCGCATCGAGAGTCGCGACGGTGCCCAGAACTTTGCAGGCCTCTACTACCGTCGAGTTGCTTGGCTCTTGGTCTTCGGCATGCTCCACGCCTGGCTCTTCTGGTTTGGCGACATTCTCGTCAGCTACGCCATCTGCGGCCTCGCTCTCTACCTCATGCGCAAACTGCGACCGGTCACACTGATCGTCATCGGCTCAGCCATGCTGCTCATCCCCGTGCTCATCTTCGCCGCACTGGGGGTGGCCATGCACTTCTGGTACAGCCACGGCGGCGTCTCCGAAGCCCTCGCCGCGCAGACCCGGGGCGACACCCTCACACCTGCCCAGACCACCGCGCTCCAGTCGTGGAACGACGCCATGGCGGACTGGGCCCCGAGCGCCGAACAGCGCGCCGCCGAACACGCCGCCTACACCGGCACCTGGTTCGACGCCTTCAAGGAGCGCGCCGAGCACAACTTCTTCATGCAGGTCTTCATGATCCCCGTGTTCGCCGTCTGGCGCTGCGGCGGCCTCATGCTCATCGGCATGGCCCTCATGAAGCTGGGCGTCTTCTCAGCCCAGCGTTCCACCGCCTTCTATACCCGTCTCGCCCTCATCGGCTTGCTCGCGGGCCTTCCCCTCTGCGCCGCCGCAGCGTGGGATAGCTACCGCGACAACTTCACCTACGCGCGCACCATGGCCGTCGGGTTCAATCTCAACTACCTCGGCAGCATTGGCATGTCACTGGGCTATGTCGGCGTCATCATGCTGCTCTACCGCAGTGCCACGTTGACGGAGAACACCCTCGTCGGGCGTGCATTTGCCGCCATGGGCCGCATGGCCTTCACCAACTACCTCATGCAGACGCTCATCTGCACGACCATCTTCTATGGCTATGGCCTGAGCCAGTTCGCCGCATGGGAACGCTGGCAACTGGTCTTCGTCTTCGTCCCCGGCGTTCTGCTGCTGCAACTGATCTACAGCCCCCTCTGGCTCTCGCGTTTCCGCATGGGCCCGGCCGAGTGGCTCTGGCGCACACTCACGTACATGCGTGTCCAACCCATGGCCAATCCAGCGCCGCGACCGGCGTAAATCGGCTGATTCTGCCGACTCATTCCGATATTCACGCATGCCGCGCGTGACTCGTCGCACATCGCGTCTGAGAATCCTGTCAAGTGGTCATCGAAACTCGAAAACGCTTCGATTTCGCAGCTTTTCTTGCTACCATGCGTCCACGTCGCCGTGGCTTGCAGGATCGGCGTCTCGTGACCAAGGGCACATACAGCCCTCGCGCGTCTCCCGCACCGCGCGCCCTCGGAGAGTGGACATATGGCCGACAGCTTCAAGGCACTTTGCGCTGACTTTTACGTCAACCAAAAGCTGCAGGTCAAGATGGATCTGCCCCGCACACGCGAGACCATCCTCGACTTCTACGAGCGAGTCCGCAAGTCCTACCCCCAGATGATCGGCTTCCGCAAGTATCGCGACGAGCTCGCCCTCGAAAGCAACCCCCAGGAAATGCCCCACCGCTGGCTCGCCGTCAAAGGCACCAGCATCCGCAGTGGCTGCGTCAATGCCGAGTCACTCACCGACTGTTACGGTTTGCACCAACTGGTTCTCGACGCCGCCCCCTCGTACCTCTCCATCTCACCCCTCGACGTCGACCATCTCGAAGTCCTCTTCGGCTTCGACCTCATGGCCCAGGGCAACCACGACCAGATCGTGCACGACGCCCTGCTCGCAGGCAGCCCCCTCGCCGGCCTCATGGACATTCCCCACGCCACCCTCAGCGACTTCCAGCCCACGCTGGGCGTCACGCTGGGCGCCAGCAAGGAGTTCGAGGTCTACGCCGAGGTCAAGACACGCCCGGTCATGCTCCGCCCGCGCGACCCCGAACTGGGCGAACCCATCAGCATCTACCTCACCATGCGCAAGCTGGGCCCCATCAGCGATCTCAAAGAGCTGACGACGGCGTTCACCCGCCTGACCAAAATGGGCGAAGACCTCATCCAGCACCGCATCGTCCCCAACCTGCTGGTCCCCATCCACGCCGCCATCGGCTCCGGCCGCTAAACCAAGCACGCACCCCGGCACGCATCGCCCCCTTCGTGCCTTCGTGCCTCCGTGCCTACTCCCCCCCTCACTCCTGCTCAATCAACTTATCCAGCAATCCATCTTCCGCCTCGCGGAAGTCCTTCATGCTGTTCGCCAACTCTTCGCCAGCAGCCGTCAGCCGCTTGGCAAGTTCAGCATCACCCAGCGCCTGCTGGCGCAGGCTGAGCTCACTCAACGCTTCCGCCGCCGCACGAATGTTGCTTGCCGCTTGCGCGTAGTTCCGCGTCGCGTCGTAAATCACCTGGCTCGACAGTTCCTTATTCGTCGGCTGGTGCAGCAGCCGCCACGGCTGGCTGCGCACTTCCACCGCCGTCAGCTTCAGTTGCTCCGCCGTCAGCCGGAAGTTCGCCATCCCCGCGCGAATGTTGGGCCGCTGCTCCACCACCAGCGCGTTCACATCCGCCACTGCCTGCTGCGCCTGCGCCATCGCCCCGCGTGCATCACGCAACGCATCATTCAGTAGCGGCACACTTTCCGCATTGATCTTCCCCGTCGCGTCATTCACACTTGCGATGATCTGCTCGATGCGCTGACGATTGTCCGTGATGATCGTCCGCACTTCATCCAGCGCGGCCTTGCCGCTCGCCACCGCCGCTCGCGCGTCGCTGATCAGCGCCTCCGCTTGATTGGTCGCGTCGTCCACGTCCTTCGCGGCACCCTCCGCGCTCGCCAGCGTGCGCCGCACGCTCTCATCCCATTCCGCAAAGCTCGCCCGCGCCTGCTGCACCGTCGCTCGCATATCGCTGATCGCCCCCGTGATCTCAGGCGAACCCTTGTCAATCAGCCCCTCCACGTTGCTCACGCTCTTCTCCAGACTCTTGAGCGTGTTCTGCAGTTGCGTCACCTGTTCAGGCCCAAATCCAGCCTGCGCCAAGAAGCCCGGCGGCGCGATGTTCGCCATCACCACATCGCCCTTCTCAATCTTCGCCGACGCTCCCTGGAAAGACGTCGCCGTCGCCGTGCCGACACTCGCGATGTTGATGCTGCTCAGCGTCCCCAGCAGCGGCTTCTCAAGATACACGCCCGCATCTTCATGCAGCACCAGATCAGGCCGCACTTCCACTTCCACCTTAATGCCCGTCGCATCCCCCGCAGGCGTCGTCTCAAACGCCAAACCCTTCACACGCCCCACCTGCACCCCGCCCAGCAGCACAGGCGACCCGCTCTGCAGGCCCGCCGCGCCATCATCAATCGAAAACCGAATGAAAAACGGCATCCCGCCCGCCCCGGGCCCGCGATCGGTGAGCATGAACGCCACCCACACCCCCAGGATGATCGAACTGATCACAAACAAACCCGCCAACACATTGTTTCGTTGAGAGTGCGCAGCCATGCGGCATGAGGATAGCAGAAACACCTGCCACACGTCAGTCCGCGCCTCGCTTGCAACATCTACCACTTCACCACTACGCTTCCATCAATGTCCACCACTTCGCTGCCCGGCCCCACCCTCACGCCCGCCCAAATGCACATCGCCATGCCCGCCGCGCCCGTCACAGGCACGGTGGTGAGCAACGAGCGCTGCACCGCAAGCAGCAAGGCCGCCGGCTTCGTCCGTCACATCGCCTTCGACATCGCAGGCACGCCCCTTGCCGGCTCCTTCGTCGCAGGCCAGAGCTTCGGCGTCCTGCCCCCAGGCATCGACGCCAACAACAAGCCTCACAAGCTCCGCCTCTACAGCCTCGCCTCACCCACCTTCGGCGAAGACGGCAAAGGCACCGTCGTCGCCACCACCGTCAAACGCCTCATCGACGAACACTGGGAAACCGGCAAGCTCTACACAGGCGTCGCCAGCAACTACCTCTGTGATCTCAAACCAGGCGACAAAGTCCAACTCACCGGCCCCAGCGGCAAGCGCTTCGTCCTGCCCCTCAAGCCCGAAGAACACGACTACGTCTTCTTCGCCACTGGCACCGGCATCGCCCCCTTCCGCGGCATGCTCATGGAACTCGCCCAGCGCGCCCCGCAAGCCCGCTGCGCCCTCGTCATGGGCTCACCCTACGCCACCGACCTGCTCTACCACAAGCAGATGCAGCAACTCGCCACCGCAATGCCCAACTTCCACTACATCCCCGCCCTCTCGCGCGAAAAACAACCCGACGGCAAACCCGCGATGTACGCCCACGACCAGATCACCCACAGCCGCGACAAGATCGAACCCATCCTCGCCGGCTCACGCGGCCTCATCTACATCTGCGGCATCGCCGGCATGGAACTGGGCGTCCTGCA
>VYMG01000186.1_pt1 | contig 38319 bp, 38 predicted proteins | sample 5115261 | NCBI WGS metagenome assembly VYMG01 (sample SAMN12291781, study PRJNA351875) | freshwater metagenome | isolation source: freshwater lake | place: USA: Michigan, Wintergreen Lake | collected 2013-08-08
GGGTCAGCGCCGTGGGAGTGATTGCTGCAAATAAATGGAAAAAAGAAAGTGATGCAAAATATCCGCAATGGTCTATTGTGCGTAATGCCACTGAGGAAGATATTACCCAGCAAAAACACAATAGCGATGAAGAAAAGCTCATTCTTTTTAAAACAAGACACTTAGTGAAAAAAGAAATTCCATTGATGAAGGTCTCGGAAGTGGAATGGCAATTTGACCGACAAAAATTAACGGTATTTTTTACATCGCCCGAACGCGTGGATTTTCGCGATTTAGTGCGCCAATTAGCCATTACCTATAAAGCACGCATTGAATTACGTCAAATCCATGCACGTTTAGAAACAAAACGACTCGGCGGCATAGGTCCCTGCGGGCTTGAATTGTGCTGCTCCACTTTCTTGGAAGCATTTGACCAAGTTACTATAGAACATGCTCAAGCTCAACAATTACCCAATAATATTGGCAAATTGAGCGGTATGTGCGGACGACTTAAATGTTGCTTACTCTATGAAATTGATAATTATGTGACAGCCTTACGTAATTATCCACCTTTGGATTCTATATTTTCTACACCCCAAGGTGAAGCGAAACTTATCAAAATTGATATTTTCAAAGATATTGTCCATCTCATTGTTCCTCAGACGCATACATTTTTATCTATGACTCTTGAAGAAGTCAATGGCTACAGACGGGACGGCAAAGTACGCATACCCGAAATGCGATAATTAATAATGCACTGTAAAACACAAAACTCCTCTGAAATTATATTCGGAGGAGTTTTTTTTTGAAAGTGATACTATACATTATTATTACAAAGCATCTATGTGTCCAAACTTCGAAGAAAGAATTTTCTCATTATTACTTTCTAGTCAAATTATTGTCATTATGTCAATAATAAATCTTTGAATTTAACATCAAACTCAGCTTCTAAGAAATTTTGTGTTGTCTTTTGTGCTTGTAATGAAGCTTTAATAAGTTGAGTTGTAAACAGACCTGATTTACTTTTCCACTTTGCTTTTTTACTGTCCACTGCTTTTATCCAATCAATTTTCACAAGAAATTCTGATTTTTCATTATCACAGTTGTCAAAAATATTGGGTTCTTTGAGTGGTAATTGCCTTAATGGTTTCTCATCAACTTTAAAATCATTGACTCTGATTGCTTTTTCGGTTACTCTGCCGATACCAACATAGCCACGATTTTTAAGGTAAGCAACCACGATGTCGCCGGGTTCTAAGGTTCGCATTGGGTTGCTCCATTTTATATCTTGTCCCGCTGATAAGAAACCAAATTCTTTGCAATCAGCCCAGCATCGGTGAATACCTTCTCCAACATTTACATAATAGAGTCCATTATTGTAATCAAACCCCGAAAGGTCTTGATGAAAAGTATTGTGTGGTCTGAATTTTTCAGCAAAATGTCCGGATGATACATTGGTTAGGCTTCTGCCTAATTTCCAAAGGAGAGTTTTCTCTATTAAAAGGGCTTCATTTTCTGTAAGTCCTGTAGCAATGACTTTAATTATGGGTTCAAGTCCTTCTTTTGTTATTGCTTTAATACGTTTTACTTTTTCAGTGTCACTGTTATCGTAAAGATGAGTAATTTTTCTACTCCCTTTTCCTTTGCCATAGTAAAACTCTTCAAAATTTCTTGGGTCTATGTAAACATAAACGTAGTAGGTTGCCGTAGTATCTGTCATACAATTATTGGTAATTATTATCGCACTGTTTTCATTTCTCCAAAACTACAAAACTTTTCGGATATGTGCAAAAGATACAGAAACATGGTCTATGATAGAATAGACATAAAGATTGATATGACCTTTTTGTATTATACATCAACATACAATCATTTTTCCCTATGGTACAACATATAAAAAACAATCTCTACTTATACAATACTTTTTGCACGGACATATGGTTATCTATACATTTTATTGTATATTTGTTTTTCATTGTTAATCTATAATGTATATGCGCCATTCCAAAGTTCGTTTCCCCAATATCAGCTCCCGTGCATGGGAACATCCCGCCGATAGAGCAGCACTTTCAGCATTACAATCATTACCCGGTTTAGATGTATTGTTACAAAAAATGGTCGGTGTGACTGTTGAGCGTTCTTTGCGTCTGATTGCACTCTCATCATCAGTGCGGGTATCAGAGCGACAATTTCCAAAAGTCAATACTTTGTTTCGTGAGGCATGTCATATTTTAGACGTGAAAAAAATACCGGAACTCTATGTTTCTGCAAGCCCTTTTGTCAATGCACGTGCAATTGGTATGAACAATCCATTTATCATACTCAATTCTTCACTTTTGGATACATTGAGCGAAGAAGAACTGTTGGCAGTTATTGCCCATGAATTAGGTCATTGTATGTCAGGGCACATGTTATACTCGACATTGCTTATATTATTGACACATTTTTCTATGCCTATTTTATCAAGCATACCACTTGGAGCAGCAGCTTTATCAGCTATTCGTATTGCACTTATGGAATGGTATCGTAAAAGTGAATTATCCTGTGACCGTGCGGGATTACTTGTTGTACAAGACCCCGATATTTGTTATACCTTAGAAATGAAATTAGCCGGAGGAAATAGAATTTCCGAAATGAATATTAATGAATTTTTTGTACAAGCGTATGAGTATGAGTCCGGAGGAACTATGGTGGACGGCATCCATAAGATGCTGAATTTATTGGGTAGAACTCATCCTTTTCCCGTATTGCGTTTAGTAGAATTAAAAAAATGGGTAGATTCGGGAGAATATGCTCGTATCTTGAATGGAGGTTTCGCACAAGCTGATAATGATGCACCGCGTCCATATAATGCTCCGCATTATGCAACTCAGGATGACAACAAAGAGGAAAGCGTAGCAGATAATATGAAGGCAGCAGCGCAAAAGTATAGAGAAGAATTTATGAACTCATCCGATCCTTTTGTATCAACAGTAACGGATATTGCTAATTCTGCTGCTGAAGCTGCTAAGATTTTTGCAGAAAATTTGAAAAAAAAATCTGCGAAATAGGATTTGTGATAGTGTGTCACCTTGTGGTTATGTATCTTTGTGCTATGCCGTAAATCATTGATATTCAATAGCATTATGAAATAGTAAAACGAAATATTATGCAAATGATGCTATTCCATGTTGATACGTAATGTTGCTAAGTACTAAACAAAAAAACAAAGAAAACGATGTCCATGCTGCTCCCAAATCTCGGAGAAAAATATTCTATGAAATGAAAGAAATCTGTAATTTCACTCTTTCTTCATACTAAAAATAAGGACTAATACATTATGAACATTCATACTTAGATGTTAAAAATTAAATCCTATATTAAGTCCCGGCTCGGGGAAAATAAATTTAGACCATTTATCATCCAACTGTTTAAACCCATCAGGTAATTGTGTGTGATACGCACGATGGGTAACACATATTGATGGTTGAAAGAAAAAATTATCATTAAAGAGTTTGATATGATAACCGATACGATATGAATTAAAAATCTGAAAACCATCACCAATTTTCATACCATTATCATTCACAAAATGTTGCAAAGTAGGCATTATATCAAGCTGAGCATAGAGACCTTCCCATACAAATCGTTGGTAAGACAATGTAACACCATATTCACGGATATATCCCGGAAATCTTTCCTCCGGTTTTTTATATGCATCGTTTAAAAATGGATGAATACCATTGGGCCAAGCATATCTCCACGTTTTTGGCGAGACTCTCACAATGTCTTTTCCCGTAATCCTATATCCAATATCAAGTTGGAAAAAATCGGGGGGATTGGTATCTTCAAACGCATTACCAAATAAAACAAATAAAGAAGTCCCAATGAACCACTTTTTATATGTGCTGTCTGCTTCATCGTACTGAGCTTTGAGTTGGAACGTACTTGCCATTATTATGACAGCAACAATGAAGAATAATTTCTTTTGCATATCTATACTCTATGTGTGAAACAATAGTGCAAAATTAGAAAGTGGACATACAATAATTCGTTCACTTAAGTTAAGAAATGTGTTTAGCTTTTTTTTTCTACTATTCTTGCTCTTAGTCTGCTTAATGATTGAGGTTTGACAACAGCACAGCTCGGACTTTTGTCTTATGAAGGCATTTTTTGTAGACTTTATACGGCATTTATCTCAGATAGTTCTTTATTCTTTCTTCAGATTTTTGTTTTCCGGAAACGAATATTAAAAATTAAATCCAAAATCAAATCCGGGTTGGATAAAGTAATCGGGCCAATGTTTTTCTACTGATGTAAACGATTGCGGAACATTCGTTCGTAGGGGCCAGTAACTCATGCCAATAGCCGGCTCAAAAAAGAAAAGATTATTAAAAAACGTGAAATGGTACCCCACATAGAAGTCGAGATATAAGGTATATCCGTTTCCAATTGTTTTATTATTCTCATCCATATATTTTTCAAAGGCATTCAAAGCATACACAGAAGTATAAACTCCTTCCCACCAAAATCGCTGATACCCTAATGTAGGTGCAAGTATGCGTGCATGTCCCGGGTAGATGTCTTCTATTCCATCGAAGATTTTTTCCCACGGTGTACCTAAGGGCCAATCATACACCGATCTTTTAAACCTAAAGTGAATAATATCTTTTGGTGTTATTCTATATCCAAAATTTACTTGGACATACTCAGGGTTGCGCTTTTCAACAAAATTTCCCAAAAGGTAGAGGGTGCTGCCAACATACCACTTTTTATATGTGCTGTCTGCTTCATCGTACTGAGCTTTGAGTTGAAGCATATTTGTCATCATCACGACAAAAACTATTCCTACAATCTTCTTGAGCATGTCTTTACTTTCTATGTTAAACGAGACTGCAAAATTAGAAAGTGGACATACAATAATTCGTTCACTTAAGTTAAGAAATGTGTTTAGCTTTTTTTTCCTACTATTCTTGATCTTAGTCTGCTTAATGATTGAGGTTTGATGCCGAGATAGCTTGCTAATTGATGTTGGGGCACACGTTGGATTAGATCAGGTCTTTTTTGTAATAAATTTAAGTATCGTTGTTCGGGTGAAGATGTCTTAAATTCATCAAAATCTATTTGTTGTTTAGCCAATAATTCTTCGGATAACATTCTACACATTATGTCAAACTTTGGGAATTTACTGTTTACTTCTACCCCCATAGAAGAATCTGCAACTACAAGTATAGAGTCTTCAATACAGTTTACATAATATTCCGACGGCATATTACTTGTAACACAATGCGGCGTCAAAGCTTCCAATTCTGTGTAAAATGCAGTCGTTTTTTCTTCACCGTCTATGATATAATATTTTCGTATGCACCCTTTAAGAACGAAGTAATTGTCTTGCGATTTTTGTCCTTCTTTGAGCAAGACAGTTCCTTTTTTTACCGAACGAAATATATCCAAAGAAATGATTGCATTCTTCTCTTCTTCTGTCAGAGAAATATATTTTGCCATAAAGTTAAATAGTATGTCTTGCATTATTTTCACCTATCATTACCGTTGTCATTTATTTTTGTTCATAACACTCACGATACCGCATAATGGTATTATTTCTCCTGAAAAAACTTTGGTCACAAATACATAGCACTTTTTCATTCTGCGCCAATTGCGGCATTACATTAATCCTCTGTCCATCAAACTCGTATAGGTTTCGCCTGCAATGATGAGGTGATCAAGAATTTTAATATCGAAAATTTTGCCTGCTTCTTTGAGTTGTCGCGTTATGGCTATATCTTCATTGGAGGGTTCGGTATTGCCCGAGGGATGATTATGTATTAAGACTAATGCCGCAGCACTTTCTATAATTGCCGGACGAAACACTTCTCTGGGATGGACAATACTTGCCGAGAGTGACCCTTCGCTTATACGTTCGGATTTGAGTATGCGATTTGCTGTGGACAGCATCACCACATGAAATTCTTCTTTGCGTGCACCACGCATTCGGGGAATAAAATAACGTGCGATATCTTCCGGCGAACGCACCTGATGTTTGGAAGAAAAAGGAGCTGATTGCACCCGTCGTACTAATTCAAAAGCCGCTGCTAATGTGATGGCTTTTACTTGCCCCATACCTTTAATTTTGGCTAATTCCGTGACATTGCGCGATGACACTTCCGTTATTGTGCCGTATTTATTTAAGAGATCATTGGCAACATCAAGCGCAGAATATCCTTTTGTGCCTTTGCCTATTAAAATGGCAAGTAATTCACTCTCGCGCAATGATGCAGCGCCATGGAGCAATAAACGCTCACGCGGTCTTTCATCGGCACGCCATTCGCGTATTGGGCGATACTCTATTTTTTCTTCTTCATTTTGCTCTGATGCTTCCATGAATTTCAGCGTTGATTTTTGAGGATAAAAACCTCATGTTTAATTTCGGCGGCGGCACCGAATGCACCTATGGCACCACCTTCTATATTGGTAAGTAAAGGATTGAAGGTATTGCCACCGAAACGTTGTTTGAACCAACGAAGATAATTACTTTCCGGTGCAAGCACACTTACTTCTTGTTTACCATACCACTTAAAAGCAAGCCATGCCACCGGTGACGCAGTCGCATTACCCAAAAATATGTATTGCGCCGTATTGCGATAACGAGCATTGCGTGTGTTTTCAAAAAAACGATAGACCCGACGATTCTTTTCTTCTGTCGGCGGAGTTAAATATTTCCCATACCCTAAAGTATCGAGACAACGCAGACGCAACACAAAATCATTCTGATTTACAGCAGGTGTCCATGATGTAAACACATTAAAATCAGGTCTTTGTAAATTGTTGGTATCTTTGGGAAACTGTAAAATATCGGGTAACTTTTGCTTCCACACAAATGGTGAAGGTGTGGTCATTGCCGACGTAAACACTCGCCCATCTTGCATTTGTACGCGCAAATTGTAGCGAGTTAAGGGCTGCACTATTTTTGTTGTATCGGGGCAATAATATTCGCTTGAGAAACGCCCCTGACGATACACTAAGCGCATAGTATCTTTATCTGAATATATCATGACCTGCGCATCACGAACAAAAGAATCATCAAATCTGAAAGTATCAGCTATGGGTGTCGAACGCGAAATAAGAATCCCTTCTACGGGTTGGTTCACGGTGAGCAAGGCTTCGATCAGTGTTTGTTCAATATATAAATCTGTTGGAATAGGATCTTCGCAACCGCTCCATGCCATTGCCCCTACAATGACAGCTATCATGGCTATATGCGCATGTACTTTACGACACATCATTTTTTGTGTACTCCGATGGTGAATTTTTTTTACATAACGTCTATGTAGTGAAGATTATTTTCGCGGATATTTCATCAAAAATATCTTTGAATATGCCTGTGATGCAGAACCCAAAACCCCTATACCGTTTCCTTTGATATTCGATTTCAAAAAATCAAATGTATTTCCAGTAAATGATTGTTTGAACCATTCGGTAAAATTTCTGTCGGAAGCATAAATAACAATTTCATGGGGACCAAACCACTTAAAGGCATTCCATACGGTCGGAACATTCGTTGTTGTTATAAATCCATAATCCGTCGGATTATTGCGACGCGGATCAAATTCACTGTCAAAAAAACGTGTGCGACGATAGTTCTTTTCCATTGTCGGCGGTGCTAAATATTTGCCGTATTCCATAGTATCTAAGCAGGTGATACGTATTAAATATTCTTTCGTATTTGGCTCAGCTGTCCATTTCAACATTAAAGAGTCATCCTGCGGAGCGTTTAAATTATTGGTATCTGCGGGAAAATAAAGCACCGGACGCGGCGGTTGCGTATAACGTATTCTGCCCGGCGTGGTCGTTGACGCAGTTAATAGTGTCCCGTCTTGCAAGCGGACTTCAAGAAAATATTGCGTATTCGGTTTCACACGTACACTTGTGTCGGGACAATAATATTCTCCGCCGATGGGTGTATCTCTAAACGCAAGTTGTATGCGGTCAGTGGCTGTCGTCAGAACAACATTTGCATCTTTAATGACCGCCTCTTTATAATTATACGCTTTATTGATTGGTTGGGAATAGGAAAGTAATATGCCGTCCATAGGCTCATCAACAATCAGAATTGCTTCCACAAATGGACGACGAATATAATCATCGGTCGGCACAGGATCTTCGCATCCCATTACTATCATACCCAAAAGGGCTATGTTCATCATCAAAAAGTAATGTATTCTATAGATTCTTTTTTTCATCAGTATTTCTCACTTAAAATTTTACTTCAAGAGCAACAGTCGGGATAATTGGTAAAAGGCGTATATCTTCTACCGTTGTCACATCCGTATTAGTACGGTATAAACGGAACCACACATCACGTCGTGAATAGACATTGTAAATATCAATCATCAGTCGTGCGGGTAAATCAAATAATGTGGTTAAATAATTCACATTAAAATTCAATTGATGAGAATTGGGTAAGCGCAAACCATAACGATCACCCGGAACTATATATGGGGAAGGAATTGGGTCGCCCGGCTGAAAACTGCCAATGCGTGATGTTGCTGCCGTGTATGATTGACCACTTTGAAATGTAAATGTCGCACCAAATTCCCAATGATCATTTAATTTATACAGACCAACCACTTTAAAATCATGACGGCGGTCAAATTTGGGGCGGAAAATACGCCCTTGATTGACACTGTCGAATTTTCCTTCGACAAAACCGAAAGCATATCCTGCCCATCCGGTAAAATCGCCAATTTTCTTCTGGAGAAATACCTCAAAACCATAAGCCCATCCATCACCATTAAAAAATACATCTGCAACACGATTGGCTGATGTGGCTGTTTGATTTAATTCGCTCAAATTATATAAACGTTTGTAATAAGTATCAAAATTTAATTGATAGCCATCATACGGTTGGGTTTCCACACTTAAAATATAATGGTCTGCGCGGCTTGCGGGGACGGAGCGGTCGGTTGGCAGCCATGTATCGAAGAATGTAAAATCCGGTTGTGAGGCAAGGCGCAAATATTGATGGAAAATACCCACAGAACCTTTTACGGCAATATCTTCATTTACTTGATAACGCATGGCAAGACGCGGATCGAACACTTTTACCGATGATGAATCCCAATAATTAAAGCGCAAACCAGCTTGGAATGATAAATCATCCGTAATACGATAATTTGCTTGCGCAAACACAGATGTTACAAAATCAGGCACTGTGAAATTAACCGAACCTGCACTATTTGTTCCTTGTTGGGGTATAGAATCTTCCGCACCAAAGCGTTGGAAATAGGAGAAATTATACCATGTTTGCTCTATACCGCCTTTAATAGTTAACTCATTAGTGGCAAGCCATTCCAAGTCATATTTTGCTGTATAATCAACAATACTGTTTTTTATTTCAAAAGTAAATCCCGAATTATTACCATCAAAATTATTGCCATAACGACTTGCGCTAAGATTAAATGTTGAAAACAAATCATCACTGAATATATGCGTCCAGCGCAATGATCCGGCTCTATTGGAAATACCAAGGTTAAATTCGATACCGGCACCGCCCAACCCTAAATTGTCGGCACTGTAAAATCCGGCTAAAAATAAACGGTCATTGGGTCCGAGGTCTTGAGAAATTTTGGCATTTAAGTCATAAAAATTAAAATCGGGAATAGGATTTTGCGGATCTTCCGGTAATGCACTTGTGATTAAATCCAGATAGGTACGGCGAGCGCCCAAGAAAAATGAACCGCCATCCCATGGTGTGGGACCTTGCAAAGAACCGCGTGACGAGATAATACCAATAGATGCCACGCCCTCCACTTTTTCACGGTTACCGTCTTTTTGTGTTAAATTAAGCACCGCCGACAAACGACCGCCGAATTCCGCAGGATAACCACCTTTGATAAGCTCCACATCTTTGATAGCGTCAGGGTTAAAAGCAGAGATAAATCCAAATAAATGGGAAGGATTATAGACTGTGGAACCGTCAAGTAATACTAAATTCTGATCCGGCGAGCCACCGCGAATAAACAAACCACTCGAAATCTGTGATGAAGTAAGAACCCCGGGCAAAAATTGCAGAGCACGAAATATATCCGCTTCTCCGCCCACGCGCAATTGTTGCAATTGCTGCACAGGTATATTAACCTTGCTCACGGAAATTTCACGCAATTCCGCAGCGCGGTCAGCTTCTACAACCACTTCTTGCGTTTGCGGGAATATTTTTTAAGGTAAAAAAACCATTTTTATTTGTGTAAGCACCTATTTTTTTACCTTTGACGGTTACTGCCGCACCTACGAGGGTTTCTTTTGATTTAGCATCTTTTACATAACCGCTCAATGTTGCTGTTTCTGCATCGGCGATGGCTGCTATCGGTGGGGTTTCTTTTGCCATTATCGCATTCACATTAAGTAAACACAGTATGGTGATTATGGCATACTTTGTCAATACCTTCATAGAGTCCTAAAAATTTTATACAAGATGAGTTCAAAACTACGGGCACTGAGGACGTAGCACACTATTCATTGTTTCAGCAAGTCCCCATATTTTGCAAGGAATTATCATAGGTGAATATGTTGTGTTTTCATCACATAGCTCCATTGCCATTAACAACTGCATTACATCTCTGTTTCATGTCTAAGCATTGTTGAGTGGTCAGTTTCCTGTGCGTTTACTCACATAAATCTCTACAATTCAATGAATGAGTAAGAAAAACCCCAAAGCCGGAGTTTCCTTATGAGTTTCCATAGTTTCACTTCCGGCGATTATTTCTTGTCCCATTAAAAAAACTTTTTCGTATGTTCGCTCCCCATTCACGGATGCAGCAAATAATGAACTCACTTTGGGATATACCTTTTGTGGTGGTTGATGTGGAAACCACCGGTGCAGATGCGAAAAAAAATCGCATCATGGAAATTGCATGTATTGTTGTCAGCGGCGGGGAAATCATAGAGCGTTTTTCTTCGCTGGTCAATCCACATCAATTTATTCCGCCATTTATCGCCAAGATGACAGGCATAGACAATGCGATGGTGTACAATGCCCCGGAAGCTCATGAAGTTATGCCGAGAGTTCGTGATTTGCTTACTTTACCCAATGCTATTTTTGTGGCACATCATGTGCAATTCGATTGGCAATTTGTTATCGAATCATTCAAAGCCAATGGTATAGTAATTCCCGAGATACCTCTGCTATGTTCTTATAAATTAGCACGCCGATTATTGCCAACAAAAGTCAAAAAGAATGTGGGTGATGTTGCCAAATATTTCGACATTACCATTCAAAACCGTCATCGTGCCGAGGGCGATGCTGAAGCCACCGCTTTATTTACCGTAGAGTTCTTGCGCCAACTTAGCGAGGATTTCGATATAGAAACAGTCGAGGATTTACTCCAATTTCAAAATAAACAATTGGCAAATGTGCGTACTGCTCCGGCTTTTGTGAAAAGAGTGGCAGTGTATTTGGAGCAATTACCCGAGGAACCCGGTATTTATAAAATGATTGATGCCAAAGGAGACATTCTCTATGTGGGTAAAGCAAAATTATTGCGCGACAGAGTGCGGAGTTATTTCCAGCCGGGCGCGCAGCACACCGAGAAAATTGCCAAAATGGTAACATTGGTGCATAGCATCGAATGGGAATGTACTGCAACCGAACTTTCGGCTTTATTGCTGGAGTCGAAGGAGATAAAGCGCCTGAAACCGCCATTCAATACGGCAAGTAAGACTTTGCGCCGCTTTCCTTTTTTGCGACTCAGTGTCAATGAAGAATTTCCACGATTGGAGTGGAGTTCATCTATCAATGATGATGGTGCGGAGTACTATGGACCTTTTCGCAATCGTACCATGACAAGAGAAATTGCCGATACTATTCAGCAAGATTTTACTTTGCGACTTTGTCGTGATGAATTGCAACCCTCCGCCGATTTTTCCCCATGTTTTTATTATCATATCAAACGCTGCCATGCCCCTTGTGCGGGATTGCAATCGCATCAAGAGTATCTTAAAGAAGTGCAACGTGTGCGCCCGAGATGAATAAAGCGGCGGAACAATTGGATTTTGAAACAGCTATTATATTACGCAATCGCATCACCGAATTGCAAAGACTATTTCTGCGCAAAGAACAAGTATCCACTTCGGTCAATGCCAATAATGTGATTATTATTTTGCCGGTCTCGGAACGTGAAAAAACACTCGAAATATTTGCCATTAGGCGAGGGCGGCTTGCTCATCAACAAATTATAGGCAGAAAAAGTCCGCTCCGCCATTTGACCAATCGTTTCGCTCAATGGTATTTCGAAAGTACCGATGATAACGATGAATTAACTCCCCAAGAAATTGACGAGATTCAAATCATCACATCATGGATGCACCGCAATCGTAATAATGGATTTTATGTGTATGTGGAAGGAAAATCTTTGGAACAACTCAATGAATTATTTACTTTCTCGGTGCGCAATGCTTTTGTTCAAGCAACCAACGATGAAACAACGATGGATTAAAGCATCGGTGCTTTCACGATATGAAAAAATAATTACTCCATCGCATTTTTATTATTAATAGCGCACAATTTCCACATCCGACACACCGACATCAAAAGTAACTAATGCTTTTTTTGTTGCGCTGCTATAATTATCACTTTGATAAATTCCCTCCGATTTTTCTGTGAAATTGTCGAAATTTATATCTGATAATGCTTGTTGAATATGAATTTCACAGCCAAGATTTTTCGGAACATGCAAACGTACAGATGATGCACCGCCATTATATGCTACTTTTATATTGTCTTGTAGTTCACCAAGTGTGACATCCACATCGGCAACGCCGGCACTAATATCCAAAGATTCTACTTTTATTTGCGCCAGGTCAATATTTGCATCGGTTGCACCAATATCTACATTTAATTTCCATGACACAGATTCAGATAATTGAATATCAGCTTCATTGTGATTATTATGTAATCCCGATAAAGAAATATTTTTTTCTTTTGGTTCAAACCATAGTGTGCGTTTACCATTAATTATTGTGTCGGTAAGTGCAAAATTGCTGATATTGGATTCTACGGTAGCCGAAAACAGATGTTCATCTCCGGCTTTGAGTATTAATTCTCCTGCTCCCATACTGATTGTTGCCTCTGCTGATTGTGTCGTATCATCTTTTATAGCATAATTCATTGTTTTTGTTGAATGATGCGAATGATTTTTTTTATTGTTCATTTTCCAAGTGCAAGACTGAGTGCTGCCTTGAATGCCTGCAAAAAGTGTTGTGCCCAGAAAAATACCGGACAGTGTTGCTATGACAGCTTTCACACTATCTTTGGGAAATAGCACGGCAATTCCAATAAGGATTAAAGCGACAGGCGTGATTTTAAACCATTCAAAATCGCCAAAATCAACAACATTATAATTCCCGAGCAATAACACGCATCCCGAACTTAATAAAAAACCACCCCAAAACAATGTACCTGTTTTCATAATTCACCTCCGACTTGATTTTTTTGTTTATTATTATTTTGTAAGCCGTTCATTATTAGAATAATGCCTATTGCCACAAATACTATGGGAAATAAATCGGAAAAATCAATTGACGGAATAAAATTAGCTGCCAGCATAATTGCGCCAAAAATAATCATGACGATACCGACGGGTACTGTGAACGAGTATGATTTCTGTTGGGGGTCGGGCATGGTATCTGTATTCGGCGTTTGATGAGTAGCTTCATTGGCACTGTTGGGCATACCATAGAAAGAATTATACGATGAGTAATATGTGTTTTCTTCCGGCATCACCATCCATAGAATAACGTACAACACAAGAGTTGCGCCCCACGCAAATGTTCCTATAACAAAAGCGACTCTTACAATGGTGACATCAATGCCGAGATAAGCAGCTATGCCGGCGCAAACGCCGCCTAATTTTTTGTCCGTAGCAGAACGTTGCATTTTTTTCATAGTAATCTCCGGAAAAATAAAGAGTGAATATTTTATGAACTGCTACGCTCACACATCGGATAAAGTTTCATACATCAAGGGATTATATACGTTCTTTATTGCATTGGGCAATGAGCAATGCATGGATGGTTGTGGTTGAAGCCGTATTTTTGCACTTTATCATGAACATAATGCAGCAGATTCATGATTTCATAGTCATCGTTTATCGTTTATGTATCGTCTGATTGAGCTGGTTGTGCGTTTCAAGGAAATTGTCTCTTTGTGCGCACTTATAGTTATTTGTTTTTCTCTGATGAGTTGGACTCACACAGGACAACTGGGTGGGTTCCGTGCTGTGATTGTTGGCGGCATCGGCTGGATGCAAAGTGCATTTGCATGGATTCCCAATCCCGTTTCAATGAAAAGCGAGAATGCTGCTTTGCGTGAACTTAATCTTCAGCTATCCGAAGAAAGAGCCAGTATCCGTCAAGCATTGATTGAAAATGCAACGCTTCGCAAAATGCTTGAATTCAAGAAACAAAGTCCTTATCAAGTTATCAGCGCCGATATTGTTGGTAAAACGACAACGGAAGTACGCAACTTTGTTACCATAAACAAAGGCGAAGCAGATTCCATCAAGGAAGGGATGCCTGTGATTACGGATGCCGGTTTGATAGGAACTATTATTGGAACAAGCTCCGGTTTTTCGATTGCGCAATTATTGATTAATCGTGACAGCCGCATCGCAGCCAAAATTTTACGCTCAAGGATTGACGGCATAGTCACATGGGAGGGCGAGCAAGATCTTGTGATGAAAAATATTCCCAAATCTTATGATGTGAAGGTTGGTGACGAAGTGGTGACAAGTGAATACAGTAATCGCTATCCTAATAATATCCGCATCGGATGGGTATCGAAAACTATTGATGAACCAACGTCCTTATTCCGTCGCATACTTGTCAAACCATCCGCCAATTTTTCGACTCTTGAACAAGTCTATGTTGCAAAAGTTATTCCCAATCCCGAACGTTTGAACTTAGAACGCGAAATTGAAGCTCGTTTGCGTGAACGTCGTCGAATTCGTTAATGTATCTCACTCTCCTATTATTTCATGGCACAATACAGAGAAAAAACACTCTATGAATCATTTCCGGCACTGCGATATGTGCTGTATGCTATTACCGCATTATTACTTTCGGTTATGCATGTCGTGTTTGTACGGTTAATTTCTGTGCAAGGTATTGCACCGGATTTATTGCTTGTGCTGACTGCATGGATTGCATTGGCTGAAGGGCAGTTTATAGCATTGTATGCAGGATTCATTTGCGGCTTACTGTTCGATGTAGTGTCGGCGGATGTCCTTGGCACAAATGCTTTGGCAAAAACAATGGCTGGTTTTACTGCCGGATTCTTTTTCCGTCATGTTGAAATACCTAAATCACTTGGGGGAATGCGTTTGCTTTTAGCCGTGGGAGTAAGTTCATTTATTCATAATCTGGCGTATTTTTTCTTCTATGTGCGCCCCACCGAAATGTCTTTTACCGGCTTTTTCTTGCAATATGGTATAGCGACAACGCTTTATACTGTGGTTGCTGCTTTATTCCCTATGTTGATTTACCGCTCCACACGTCTTGTGCGCTAAAAGTTACAATGGTTTGTGAACGCTATTCGCTTTTATGTGCGTAGGTTTTTTACTCTTTGTCGGCATGGCTTCCCGATGCAAACAAGGCGGCAAAATATAATCGCAAAGGAACAAGTATGAAGCCCGTGCTCCATAAAAGTCCTGACACTAATAAGGATAATTCAACAGTATCTGACATGATATAGTATGCAGAAGCATCCGTTATTAGCGTTATGCCGCTAACAATGGCTGCGCCAACAATAGTACCAATGACCATGCCGCAACATATCATCAGTATCCACGGCATTGATGCAAACAATGGCGTTGCGCCGCTGTGAAAAAACATCGAAGCATCAAAAGCCACTTTCGCGCCTACACCATGGGTATAGATTATCACCAAAATCACCAAAAGCATCCCAAGTACAATACTAACCAAAAAAGATATCTGATTATGATGTCGCCTTTGCTCTATGAAGGATTGCTCCGATTTCATATCACGCACAATATTGTCCGTTAAGGGCAGCCGCTCACATAATTCTGTGATGGACGCGAAATCTGCACTCGAAGAGCATTTCATACTCGGAAACACCCCAATGACTGTCGGTAATGAGCTATTCAATTCTATGGAATCAAGAGATGTTCCGACGATATCCTCAATAAACAAACGAGATTCATCGGATGAGACGATTGCTAAACTGTCTATCAGAGGATGTGATCGTAAGGTTTTTAATGATGATGCGCTGTCTTGCGGCTCAAGAGAAAGAATAAAACTGATACCTCGCGAGGCATTGCGGATGGTATGGGTTGCATATATGCCGTAAAACACACTCAAAGCTGCAATCGCACAGCACCCAATACCCATAATGATTGCTCCGACAAAGCTTGATGGGTATCGGCTCATCAAACGATAAGAAAAACGAAGGATAACTGATGTTTGCATGGCGCAAACTTACGGTATTTCATGGAGAGAAATATATTCAGACCTCACTTTTCGGCAAAAAAGTGTCCGCAATTACGCATCATGCCGGAGCCAAACGGCTTTTTCAAGAAGATATTCTTGTTGTGGGATTAATGTGCCGCGCTTTTCGTTTTCATAGGTACGCACCATAACAGCACCTAATTTTTGCACAGCTTTTTGTGAGCGAATATTGATTGCGCCTATATGAAAAAACACTTTGTCCAGATGAAGGAAGGCATAATCCAAAAGCAATGATTTACAGGCGTTATTGTATGAAGTTCCCCAATAGCTGCGCGACAAAAATGTATAGCCGATGGCGATGGATGAATTATCGGGCTGATAATCATAATAGCGCGTTGAGCCGATCATTGCCCCGCTTGCCGCATCAAGAATAATGAAGGGATAGTGATGTTCAAAAGCCGACAAAAAAAATGGTCGAAACACATCATAAAGATAACGGTCATTTTCGGGATGCTGCGCCCAAAGAAGAGGGTCGGAGGCGATGGCATATAATTCTTCACAGTCATCATTGACCATAGGACGTATATGAACCAGATTGTTCGATAAATAATCGGGTTGCCAAAGTGATGAAGCTCTATTCATAGATAATAATCAAAAAATAAAAGATAACTAATATTTATTCAAATTCTTTGCTCTTTAATGAAGATGTATATGGTCTATTTATTGTACTGTGAGTATATCACATATTGATTTTTTCATTTTGCTATCTTTATCATATACCCCTTCTATGAATTGTACGTACTGCTTTACAGTGCAAACATAAGTATATCCCGGTATTCAATTGAGCCACAGCGATGGTAGAATGGAAAATCTGTCGGTGATAATGTTTCAATAATCATAGTTTTTAAATTTTTTTTACGTATCATTACAATAAATTTGGAAAGATAGAACTAATTGTGTAAGTTTGTCATAGAGTTACATAAATGTATGTCCAATCAATATTAAGGAGCACCCCTATGCATCCAAAAATTTTTGTCAAAACAGACTTTTGTCAAAACAGACTTTTGTCAAAACAGACTTTTGTCAAAACAGACTTTTGTCAAAACAGACTTTTGTCAAAACAGACTTTTGTCAAAACAGACTTAAAACAGACTTTTGTCAAAACAGACTTTTGTCAAAACAGACTTTTGTCACATCATTCCTCAGGAATGTTCTTATGTTATTCGCACTGTGTAATCTAAGTTCCTTTGAAGCTGTATCACAACAGAATTATGTCTTCCCAATTTTTGACCCGAATGGAAATAGCCCAAATTATGTTAATACTGATTGGAAACCCACAGGATTAACTCCCACGACATCTTCCAATTTTGCTCATTCATTCAATACTAAGATACGGGTATCAAAGGAAGACGATATATGGGAAAAAATCGGCGGTATTCTTATCTCGGATGACGCTACTCCTCAAGCTCAACAAGCCCGATTTTATGCTCAAGATTATACGATTAGATTGAGTCCAAGGACGAGTTTTAATGATATTGCATATATACCAAAAGATGCTTTGTTGCGACTTTATCAACGAATAAAGACAGATCCCGCTATAATAGCTTATATGAATGGACTGTCGATTGCTGAAAAAGACTCCATTTACAAATTTATGTTTCCTGCCGGTCAACCTGCAAACAATGCTGATTTAAATGAACTTGTTCGTCCCGGATTATTAATTGCTGTTGGGGATTATACCACATTACCGGAAATTAGTTGTGGTGGTACAAATCCGGTACGTGATAATGCTGCTATTTATGTTATTGATGCAGGATCATTTCAGCCGCTACGATTGTTCAAATTTTTCCAATGCAGTCCGGACATAAAAACATCCAATTTTACCGCTATTCGTTATTTAGACATCGTTGATCGTTTTGTGACCGTAGGATCATGTGAAGGTTTTTCGGGTGTGGGATACCAAAATACTAATATTCTTGCATTTTCGGGCGATTTGTTATACTTGGTTTGGGATGCTTTACCGGGACAGGATTCAAGAACTCATCAATATGATATAAAAACCGAGTATCTGCAATCTTCATGTGAGGATATTGCTACGGGTGTAGATTTACGGTACTTTAAAAAACCATCTCCTCAAGTCGGTTATTATAATAACGCAGGCGCAATTATGATTTCTGCTTATGTGAAAAATAATATTGGACAAGAAAAAAGTGTTCTTTTGCGTTTGAATCATGATGGTAATCCTGTCATTAACACATGTAAAATAAAAAACGCTGAGTCCAATAATCGCGCTCATGCTGTCAGTTTTCTCACAAATGATGTTGGTATATGGGAAAATGATCCGGCTGAATTAGGAGTAACCGGCTATGTAACGACTAATCAAGTAGATAATATATATATCGCTAAATTTGACCAAATGACGTTCTTCTATGCCGATGGAAGATATCCTATCAATAATGCTATCACAGAAAAACCCGGTTTCAGCATTGTATCCACAGGTGATGGTTATGCAGTCACAGGAAGATATGAGCAATTACCGTTAAATACTAATCGTGAACATTTATCCTATCTGCGTGTTGACAATAATCTCAATAGTATTGAGCATACTATTTTTCCATTTCTTTATTACGGCTCACAATCAAACTCTTATGGACAGCGTATGCGATTTAATATCGGATCTAATTCCGGTTTAATGCTTGGAGGTACTTCAACACTTTTTGGTTTGTTTAATGATTGTTCTTGCGACGGAAATACGAGTTGTCTGTGCCCACCACCTTTACCTCCTTGCGTTAATGAATGGAAAACTTTTACGAAAGATCCATTAACGTTGACGAAAACAAACTCAAATGCTGAACTATGCCGTGAAAGTATAAGTACTCAATCAATTATCTGTAACAATCAAACTCTTTGTTGGCTTCCGATGACAGTGTGTCACCCAGACCCCACCAAACCTAGATATGATGTTTGTCAAAGTCCTTTGCCTAATGGGATACGTACAAAACTATATGAACTTCTTGGCAAAGATTGCCATAAACCTTATTGTGGTCAAAGTCAAGGTCCCCAATAATATCTATTACTCAAAATTCTCATACCATAATCAAAGGAAATATTATGAAAACTCTATTGCGATTATTCGTGTTTTTTATATGTATATCTGCATTAAATGCGGAACAAGTACCCATTTCTATTACCTATTTTTATTCAGTCCCCGGATATTTTAATGATAATTTTCGATATATTATGAATGAAGTACCATCGGATTTATATATATTCCATGAAGCACGCACAGCTAATGCAAATTCTATTAAAAAGGAGCACAGCAGAGCAACTTATCTGAAAGAGGGTGATAGTCCTTTTATTCATTTTATTGTAGCTCCTCAAATATACCCGGGAGAAGAATATGTACCCCCTGTCTTTTATGATACAACCAAATTACGGTTAAAATGGTATAAAAATGACGATGAAATGAATGCTGCTGTTTTTCCGGTGGATTTTTATATTCTTAATACAAAGCAAAATATTATTGACTCAATAAGACTACTTATTTTGAGAAGTCGTGTACCGTATTCCTCGAATGATATGGCGCGGCAAAATGAAATGCGAAAGTATATTGACCCAAATCAAAAAACACTCATCAAATATGAAATTAATAGTATTGATGACTGGAATGTAAGGTATGATGGTGGTAATCTCACATACGAATCAGAACGCGAAGGTGATACCTTAATTTCGGCACAAAGTATATCACATAGGTGGATACGTGATTCTTTGGGTGATAATTATTATGATCCCTTGGGAACTAACTGGGATAATTTTAATCCCAATTTTGCGCATCTCTATGATAATTGTATTGTAAGCCATAGATATCCCGGATGCGTTTCTGGTTGTAGTTCTCACAATGGTATTGGCTGGCAAATGATGACACGCCGCCATATTGCAGTACATAATGGGAAAGCAGCAGTTAATTTCCGGCAACTTTCGGTTATCGGTAATAATGGTGACAAACGCCGTTATGGACGAGGGCTATGGACAGGAGTTGAAGATACGATACCGGCAACCGATAAAGAAATAGAATTTTATAGAGCATTGATGTGCGTATGTCCTACTTTGCCCATACAGCAAAAATTGGTATTTAATGATCTTACCAATGTGGAAGAGAATACATCCTTGATAGAAAGTAAAGTATATCCGAATCCTTCTTCGCGCTATTTTACTGTGCAAGGTCAAGCATTCACCCAAGTATCTGTCTATGATGTTTTGGGCACTCTTATAGAACAATCCGTCATTGACGGCGCGGGGCAATGGAAAAATAATCCCACATTATATACGAATGGGTATTATACTGTTCAATTACGCCACAGCGATGGTAGAATGGAAAATCTGTCGGTGATAATGTTTCAATAGTTTTTTTTTCTTTTTATCGAAATCATTTTTTAGGAAAAATCAGAACCAATAAAAAATTCACTAAACAAAAAACGGGAAGTTGAATGTGTGTAATAATACCTTATACTCACAGAACAACTTCCCGATGTGAATGTAATAAATATGTCTAAGCAGTTATTTGTGAACGACATTTTTAGTATGTAATTCTATTGTTGTTCCGAAAAGTGTGGAAATTACAACTCATTTTTGTCATTAATGTTCTTTCCGATCTACGCTGTTGTTGGTCATGATAGAAGCCCTTGTCTGACGGCTTCCATCTTTTTTAGATAACTTCAGTCTCTTTCCTTTCTTCATTATTTTTGTTCGATTATTCCTTTTACAAAGCCATGCAATCCCTCAAAATCCATAGACTTTGTGTGAATATAATGCCCATCATGAAAGGTTTCCAATTTTTGCAATATTCTTTGTAAGGATTGTTTTTCCGAGTCAGATAAATAATCGAACACTATAGTGACCATAGAAAATACGGCAATATCAGCTTGCTGAGCTACAGTTTGTCCTTTGTCCGTTACTTGCAATCGTTTGGAGCGTTTGTCTTGTGCATCGGGCATTTCGATCATATAACCATTGTGAACCAAACGATTGATAATCTCAATACCCGTTGGAAACTCAGACAAAAGTTGTTGAATGACATCGCTTTTGCGGGGATTGCCCATCATCATTGTCACTTTCAGATACAGCCATTCGTCGAAGTTGCGCAAATCTTGATGTTCAAATGCCTTTTTGGAGTAAATGCTCACATAACGCCACAGTTTACCGAATAAACGTCCAAGTTGCATGCTCACTATCTGATTCATTTGCCGGGGCTCTTCTTGGTCAGATGCCGCTGATTGATGCTTATGGGAATGCGTTTCAAGATAGGCAGCACAGAACTCTTCCACACTACAACCAATGTTCTCACGTGCATAGGCACGGTAATGGGTTATCAACTCAACCATATTATCCATATCTGTCATAAACTACCTCTGGTTTTACTATACTTTCATAGTAAAATTAGCATTTTTTTTTGATTTTGCAATAATTTTATAGCAAAAATTTGGAAATTACTACTTTTTTATAGTAATTTTGCGGTATAAACAATTTATTCATACTAATCAGGGGATATACCATGCAGCGATTATTCGCTCTTTCCTTTATCCTGTTCTGTTGCTTCAGCATTGTTTCGTCCACAGCGCAAGACAGCACACGCAAAACAGGGATTATCACAGGTTCTGTGGTGAATGCCATCACACAATCACCCATTGCAGGTGCAACCATACGGGTCACAGGGACTAAATACGGTGCTGTTTCAAAAGCCGATGGTAAGTTTACCATACGTAATGTACCCGCAGGTATTTATTCAGTGCAAGCCAATTCCATAGGTTTTACTCCACTGAGCAAATCAGACATTATCGTTTCCACGGGTAAACCGTATATCATTGGTTTTGAATTGCAAGAAACATCACTTCAAACCGAAGAAGTGGAAGTCACGGCAAGCTATTTTTCACGTAATCCGGAAACTATCACCAGCACGCAAACTCTCAATGCCGAAGATGTTCGCCGTGCGCCGGGTGTGCAAGAAGATATTGTGCGTGCGGTGGCTTTATTGCCCGGTGTAAGTGTCACGCAAGCAGGGCGCAATGACCTTATCGTGCGAGGTGGTGCCCCATTTGAAAATTTATTTATCGTGGACAATCTTGAAGTGCCGAATATTAATCACTTTGGTACACAAGGTTCCACAGGTGGTCCTTTATCCATTATCAATATTGATTTTGTGCGTGAAGCAAGTTTTGCGGCGGGCGGATTTCAGACACGCTTCGGCGACAGGGTTTCTTCTTTGACCAATATCAGTTTACGTAATGGCAATGAGGAACAATTCGGCGGCGAGCTTAATTTATCGGCAACCGGTTTCGGTATAATCGGTGAAGGTCCTATTGCCGACAAAGGTTCATATTTATTCAGTGTGCGCCGTAGTTATTTAGACCTTATTTTCAAAGCTGCCGGATTTAGTTTTATTCCCGAATATTGGGATTTTCAAACCAAAGTAAATTATCGCCTCGATGCAAGTAATTCGCTTACTTTTCTTGCAATAGGAGCATTAAATACCGTCACATTCAACAATGACGATGCCGATGACCGAGCGAATAATGAACGTATTTTGGCACCTTCGCAAAATCAGTATTTCAGCGGATTAACATGGAAATCACTTTTTGAAAACGGCTATGCTGCCGTGACACTCGGCAGAACATTCTCTACATTCGAATCACGTCAGCGCGATTCAACCCTCACAGATATTTTCCGTAATACATCATCCGAAGGTGAAAACTCATTACGATCGGACATTTTCCTTCAATTATCTCCTTCCACTGAACTTACCTTTGGTAACACGGCAAAATTTGCTTCCCAATTACGATATGATTTGCTTGTACCGGATTATCTGCGACGCGATAATAATGGCATTGGTCGTGGTCTTGACACATTATCGGATTTTACGGCATTTCGTAATGCAACATATATAACATTGACATCGAAATTAGTAGAGCAGCTATCGGTAACCGCGGGTGTGCGTCTTGACTATTATGATTTTCTTTCCAATTCAACCTATTTTTCACCGCGTGTGGGTTTAAGTTATTCAACGCATGAAAATGGTGCGATTAATATTACCGCAGGGCGTTATTATCAGCCGCCGCAATTTATTTGGTTAGTGGGCGATAAATCTAATGGCAATGCTTTACAGCCCTTGCGTGCCGATCAGATTATTGCGGGCTATGAATTAAAATTAACACCATCGTTAAAAATACAAGCCGAAACATATTATAAATGGTATGCTAATTATCCGGCTCGTGTGTTCAGACCACAAGCCGTACTTTCACCATCGGGTTTTGATGATGTCTTTAATGATATTCCTTTTGGCTTAGAGCCGATAGTTAATGCCGGAGAAGGATATGCTCGCGGATTTGAAGTGTTTATGCAAAAAAAATTGGATGATATTCCTTTATATGGATTGCTCAGTATTTCTATTAATCAGACACGGTTCACGGCTTTGGACGGCATAGAAAGAGCCGGTTCTTTCGACAGCCGCTATATAGGTAATATTGCTGTCGGTTATCGCTTTAATGAAGAATGGGAATTATCATCAAAATTCCGTCTTGCGAGTGGTTTACCTACTACTCCATTTATTGAAAGCGGCGACCGTATTGGCTCTCTGGATTTTTCACGCTTTAATGAGGGCGAGCGTTTACCCACATTCCATGCTTTAGATATTCGTTTGGATAAACGTTGGAATTTTACCGGATTGCAATTAGTAACATATATTGACATACAAAATATTTATGGCAGAAAAAATGTCAGCGCAATACGTTGGGACAGACGCACCAATAAAGCAGAACAGAATGAATCCATAGGGCTGTTACCGAGTATAGGCGTTAATATTGAATTTTAACATGAACTAGCAGTATATCTTTTTTTAAGCCCTGAGCTATGCTTAGGGCTTTTTTTTTATGAATAATGAGATATAGATGACTTCTGTGCTTCGTATCCTAAAGTAACTACAAGATAATTAACCATGAAAACTACTAATATCACGCTATAGTGTTATAAAGAAAAAGTGACTTTGAGCAAGGTGTATTATTGGTGTGATGACAATGTAATCATAATTATAGGCAAAAAAAAATCCCTTGTTCATTAGTGAATCAAGGGATAAAAGAGTGTTGCGTTTGCAAAAAAATATTATTTCTTTTTCGCTTTTCCGCGTATTTTTTTGACTTCGGCTTCAGTGACTGTTGGTCCTGTATTGCCCCAGCTATTATATACATAGGTTATAACAGCGGCAGCATCGGCATCGGTATATTTTGCAGGTAAAGCCACCATGACATTATTATATTTTTGTCCATTAACGGTAATTTCACCTTTTAAGCCTAATGTCACACTTTCGATAATTTTTTCTTTTGACATACTTTTAAGGTAATCCGATTTTGCAAGTGGCGGATATACCTTTGGAATACCGGCACCGGTTGCTTGATGGCAGGTTTTGCAGTATTCATTATATACTTTTGCACCTTTCTCCATTACCGCTTTGTCCGCAGAATATGCTGTGCCGACCATTGTTGCCATAACACCACAGACAACCATGCCGTGAAGTGCTTTTGCAAGATAGTTTTTCATTGAAATGCCTCTTTCTTAATAATGAGTGACTGATTATGACAGTAAATTTTATGCCACAAAAATCCGAAATCTTTATCAACTAACAGATGACAATTATCAGATTTGTCGTTGCAAAGGTATTGAAGTGTATGTTTGCTTTATAGTTTAATGCCACGTACATCATAACATGATGTTACTGTTCTCTGTGTGTCGAATAGTATGATATTTTTTAGGTTAAGAACATTTGGCTCACATTGTGCGGATGTGCTTCGGTTGATAACTTCCGTATATGCATTCTGTTGATGTGATTGTCCAAATCAGCCGCATTAATCGCAACAAGTAGATACTTGGCGTTTTTTTAAGAATACTTGATAAAAAAATAGTCTCACTATGATGCTATAATCGTTCCTTTTTTTGAATTGCGGATAAATTCTATACATTGTTGCACTTCAGGACATGGTTGGGGCACAGTATCATTATATGCCGCTATGCCGTCGCTCACATTATAATTGCTGAAATAAACGGTAGTAAAAAAATCATCAATTTCTTGAACGGTATCATTGCTGAAGCCACGCCTGCGTAAGCCCACTTTATTGATGCTTTCTATCCGAGCGGGATTGCGCCCGATAAGCGTGTAGGGTGGAACATCTTTAGTAACTTTCACATCTGCGCCAACCATTGCATGAGCACCAACGGTACAGAATTGCACCACTTTAACCATACCACCCAAAATAGCCCAATCGCCGATAGTGACATGCCCGGCAAGTTGCGACACATTAGAAATAATAACATGATTGCCCACAACACAATCATGAGCCACATGACAATATGCCATCAATAAACAATCATCTCCGACAATAGCTTTACCGGAATGAGATGTTCCGCGATTTACTGTCACACATTCCCTTATCACGGTTCTGTCGCCAATAATCGCAAGAGTCGGTTCACCCTTGAATTTTAAGTCCTGTGGCTCGCTACCTATGACCGCGCCCGGATAAATTGTGGATTCTTTGCCTATGCGAGTGCCATTACTTAATATGACATGCGAGCGTATATCGCTTGATTCGCCAATTTCCACATCGTCATCAATGACGGTAAATGCACCTATGCGAACATTATCCGCAATACGTGCTTTAGGAGAAACTATAGCTTGTGGATGTATCGTTATCATGAATTATCTGATTGAATGTAACGCAAAATTACTCAAATGTATGATGTGATACTGTCAGTTTCCGTCGTTTTTTCGGATTTCGGCTATTTATATTCTATTTTTGAAGGCAAAAGCTCCGGCTAAAACTTACTATTTTATTCTTCATTTCATTCATACGATAATGATTTATCTTGACAATAGCGCAACAACACAAATGGACGAAGATGTTCTCACAGCCATGCTGCCATGGCTGCGTCAGGATTATGGCAATGCTTCTTCCATTTATGGGTTAGGCAGACGTGCACGTGTTGCCATTGAGCAAGCTCGTGCTGACATTGCCGAGTGTGTCAATGCCCATCCGGCAGAAATATTTTTCACAAGCGGCGGCACAGAATCGAACAATACCGTGCTGAAAAGCTGCGTGGATGAATCCGCTCTTGCCGACACCATTGCAGTCGGAGCCACCGAGCATCATGCCATCTTACACCCATTGGAAATATTGGCTCAGAAGCATACAACAGCAATAATTCCAGTGGATGAAAATGGAGTGATACAGAAAGAAACTGTACAAATGTACAATCTTCCCCGTACTCTTATCAGTATTATGCATGCCAATAATGAAACCGGTATTATACAACCGATACAAGAGTTACGCTCACAGTGTCCCGAAGCATTGTTTCATACCGATGCCGTGCAAAGTTTTGGAAAAATCCCGTTTGATGTGCAACAACTCGGTGTGGACTTCGCGTCATTTTCTGCCCATAAAATTCATGGACCCAAAGGTGTTGGTGCTCTTTTTATCCGTAAAGGTATTGACTTCAAAGCCCATCAACAAGGTGGTGGGCAAGAACGCAACCGACGGGCAGGCACCGAAGCCACAGCATTGATTGTGGGATTTGCATTTGCTGCAAAAAAAGCATACAGGGAAATGCAACAAAGAGCTGCTCACACGCATTCATTGATTGCTTTATTACGTAAAGAGTTGAGCGATGTGGAAGGATTACATTGCAATACACCGGAAGAAAATACATTACCGACAATCATTCATTTTTCTTTGGACCATGCCGACACCATAGACGGCGAAGCAATACTCCAATCACTTGATATATGCGGCATCGCAGCTTCTAATGGTTCCGCTTGTGTGAGTGGAAGCATGCAAAGCTCTCATGTATTATTGGCAATGGGGCGCAGCAAAGCCGAAGCAAAAGCGGCAGTGCGATTCTCGGTTTCGCGCCATACCACCAAAGAGGAAATACAGACAGCGGCGGCGGCACTCAAAGATATACTTACTTCATTGCGGGGTTAAATGATGGTCGGCATTGACACACCAATGCATGGATGGTCGCATCTGGCAGCAACGGATTTGGACGAATTACATGAATTTGCACAAAAATTGGGGTTGTGGAAATCTTGGTTTCAAAACAAACCACATAGACCTCATTATGATGTGCGTGTAGAACACTATCATAAAGCAATTGCTCTTGGGGCAGTGCCCATGAAAAGGCGGGAATTAGTACTTATGCTGCGCCACTATTATGAATAAGCTTTCGGGAAAATATCATCGAAAGCTATGAACTTGTCTAAACAAAAGTCGGGAAGTTGAATGTTTGTATATTTGCAACAACAACAACTTACACTTACAAAACAACTCCCAGATAGGAACTTGACAAAAATACAAAAAGTAGCAATCTGTGAAGAGATTCTTAAAGACATAAAAAACTCACTTTTCGCACCAAATATTCTCTTTACTCAATTATAGTTGCATCATCCGCAAACGTAAAACAGGGTGTCAGTGGCATTGCTTATTCATTGATAATGATGTAGTTAAGCATCCATTTTCATGGCACTCGTCTATTATTATTTTACTCTGTGGCAAAGAAATGGCATTCTTGAATTACTGATGGAAAAAGTACGTTTACTATTTTGCAGCAAAGCAACAATTAAATAACTTTATGTTGATGGAACTCATACACCTTGTAAAAAAAGGGCGATAAGACAGGCTATCAAGGACGTAAAAAAGCTATGACTACAAATATGTTTGTCCTTTGTCAAAGGTGGTATTATGATTGCGAAAGGTACGCTTATCAATGCGGATAAAGGATGTGATTGCAACAAGTTGCGCAGAAAGATATTTCGTATGAATCTCATTCCCAATATTAAAGAAAACAAACGAAACCACCGCGCACCTAAGCGCAGGACAAAACGCTTTTTTGATGATGACTATTATCAATTACATTATGTCAATGAACGATTATTTGCATGGATAGATAGTTTTACAACACTTGCCATAAGGCATAAAAAAAATCAATAAATCATCTTGCCTTTTGGCATATTGCGTGCGCTATCGTACTTTTGACCAATCTTTAAACAAGTTCTATAAATAATCAACCAAAAAAAACCAAAATATAATCTCCTTGTTTGTTAGCTTGGTTGATGATTGTTTTCAATTCTTTTAGGTCATCTAAAATATGTCGTAGGTTAAATGCCTTGTCAGGTGAATTGTCGTTGTGCCAAACTTCTGGATAAATTCCATTTTCATTTAATTCTTCCGAGTTAAATCTTGTTCTAATGTCATCGTTTGTTACTTTGTCAAGGAAGGTGTTAAGTTTGGATATTGTTGTTGGGTCCAAATATGAAATAACAGATTCGCTTTCATAAAATTCAAATTGTTCCTCTGGTGTTAAACTAGTGAAGTCTTGTCCTCCTAATATCAATCTTGGATTGAAAACTTCTCTTATCAGTTGCGTTGTTGAAGCGTCTTTCCCTTTTGATAAAATAAATTCGAGTCCCATAAAAGAACCTTGGAATGTTGCTTGGTCTTTAACAGAAGTAATATCAAACTCTCGATTATTTCCAGACTCAACTAACTGTTCAAAAGTATCTGAGGATATTCTATATAATGTCGCTGTTTGGCTCATGTTTTCGAGTTGTTTTAAAAATTGCGACTAACGGGAGGCGGATTTGCGCAGTTACTGAATGCAAACGTAGTTTGTCAATGAAGTACTTTTGCAAATGTATAGATGCGCCTCCCATATTGACGCAATGCGTCGTTCATTTCCCCAAAACTACAAAACTTTGCTTATCCATCCAAACATGAGCAAAGAAAATTTCTCTATGCCGGAGTAAACACACTGTTTTATAGGTTCATTGCTGTGGAATCCGCCCCACGCTTTATCACATTATCCCACATTTTTCTAAAAAATTACCGATGAGTTGTGGAAGGGGTACAGATGTTAGTGGCTGTTTTTTCATCTCTTGTAAGTGTCCCAAATTAATTTTCCTTCAAAGTCAATTTTGTATTTCGTCTTTGCAAAGTCAGTTAGTAAAATTCCGTCATTTTCGATTTTAAATTCTTCTTCATTGTCTATAGATACAAAAATGTCTGCACCACCAAATTCCCATTTTATTTTTCCGTCTTTGTCGAGTTTTACAACTTGAAGTTCTCCGTGAATAATGTAGTCATCTTGCTTCTTGAAAATTTGAAAACAAGTTGCTTGGTCTGTTTGAGTTTTCCATTTTAATTCAAGGTCGGGAAGTGTCAAACAAAATATAGTGTCGCTGCAACAAATTATTAATTGGTCTTTGTCAAGAAGTGATGAGTTCTGATGAACAGCTGTCGCCCCACCCGAACCAATAATTATACAACTTTCAATGATTTGACCATCTTGATAAATTTTAATTCCGTGTTTGGATGATAGATATTCTGTCGCCCCGTCACCGAAGTAATGTTTTGAAAAATTGAAATTGTTGTCTGTCGAGCCAAATTTGTATGTCGGTTCGTAAATTACTTCAATTGTCAAGTTCTTATATTGATGTCGGTTCATTTTCTTGTCGTCGTCCTAAAATAGCAGGTAACGGTTACGGGCTTAGCGATGTGGCGGCTAATTGAAACCACGTCCTGTCCCCGTACACAAACTTTCTAAAATAAATATACTTAATACCTCGAAGTCACGCCACCATTGCGCAAACATACTGTTAGCGCGCGTTTGTGTCCGCTTTATAATATATACCCAAAATTCTTATCACTTCGTCCGCCAATATTTTGTCCTTAAATGAATGGGCTGTCTGCATTGCCAAGCTTGGAATATACCAACCGGAATCCTTGTCAAACGGAGCGGGGTATCCAGACAGATTGTAAGTTACCTTAGCAACCTTCTCAGCCAATAATAAAAATGTCTCTGGTGCAAATCTTTTATGGGTTAGTAGGAAGACTCTTATTTTATTGAATTGTTGATGAGCCTCACTCCATTTTTTTTCGTCTTCAACAATTTCATAGAGTTCTGTTACCTCAGTCGGCACTTTTATTGAATTGTCAAAGGTCATAAGCAAAGATGTCCCCAAACCAGGTCTGAACTTACTGGGAACTGATTCAAAAATCCTTTTTCCTAATTCTATGTCTGTCTTAACTTTCTCAATGTCCATTACAAATGCACGCTAACTCCCATATTGACGCAAAACGTCGTTAATTTCCCCAAAACTACAAAACTCTGCTTATCCATCCAAATTTGAGCAAAGAAAATTTCTCTATGCCGGAGTAAACACAGTGATTTATAGGTTCATTGCTGTGGAATCCACTCTTCGCTTATCCCTCGCTCATTTTTCTAAAAAATTACCGATGAGTTGTGCAACAGTTACCGCTGTTAGGTGCTGGAGTTCTTGTCAAAATTAAGGTATTATAGGTTTGCTTTTTTATTTAGTTTCATTAATTGTCCTTGATGTCAGTGTCAATATTTGTGTTTTGTGATGTTTCTCCGGATAATTCTATAAAATAACCTATTTGAAAAAAGTCACGACCGGTTTCGTCATTAATTTTGTAGTCAAACTGATGTAAATAACCAATTTGTATTGTTGTCGCTATTGATGGTTTGAAGTTAAATGCTATCAACATTCTGTTTCTTTGAAAATAAGGGTCCTCGTCGGTGAAAAATATTTCATTACTTGCACTAACTTGAAATGGTTTATACTCGTTATGTTCGTTTCCAAATGGGTAAGAAATACCAAGTCTGGTGCGAAAACGGTTGCGGTAGCCATTGCTTGTAAATCTCAATTCTCCACGATAACGTTGTTCTATTTTGAGTTTACCGATTGATTGATATAGCACAACCTGAGGCCAAATTCTAAATTCATCATTATTTTTTGGCAAAACAAAATCCCCACCTTCATTGTAAGTTTGGTAACTCCCCGCACCTAAAGTCAGTTTAACATCTTTATAAACTTTGCAGTTAAAACCTCCCTTGTATTCGTAATAGTGAAAGTTGCTGTAAAATTTTAACGAACGCAATTGTGCTTCGCCAAAAAAACTCCATTTTTCGTCAAGATTATATTTTACATTCAGAATATTCCAACTGCCGATGTCAATATTCTGTGAGTAGAGTGTATTCATTGATAAACATAACGCCATTGTAGTTAGAAATAATATTTTCATTTAATTTAATCCTCATTTAATTTAATCTTTGGTTTTATTTTGACAAAGAAAGGAAATTTTTGCTTCTGTCATATTTGTTTTTTCATCTTTTTAGTTGTTGTGTCGTTCGCTACGCTTGCTCCTAAAAACGTCGGGAGGCGGCTTTGCGCAGTTACTGAATGCAAACGGAGTTTGTCAATGAAGTACTTTTGCAAATGCATAGATGCGCCTCCCATATTGACGCAAAACGTCATTTGTTTTCTCAAAACTACAAAACTTTGCTTATCCATCCAAACATGAGCAAGGGAAGTTTCTCTATGCCGGAGTAAAGACGGTGTTTTATAGGTTCATTGCCGTGGAAACTGCCCTACGTTTATCCCTCGCTCATTTTTCTTAACTATCACTGATGAGTTATGGAAGAGTTACGGATGAGGGCGGTCGTGCTTCTCATTTCTTCATCATTTGTTGAGATAGTTTAATCATTGTCTTAAAGGAAATGTCAGGATGTGCAATTTGATTAACTGTCCCAACTACAAAGATATTTTCTCTTGGGCTGTAATAAGCTAATGCTCCTGAAAGTCCTGAATGTCCAATGAAATAAGGCACAGCAGATGTCGGGTTAAAAATCCAAGGAAGTTTAAACAAGTGAATTCCAATTCCTGATTTCATTGGAAAAAATATTTTATTCCATTCTTGTAATTCATTGATGTATTCAATTGGGAATAACTTTCCCGTAAAAAATGCTTCAATAAAAATAAGCATATCAGTTGAAGTTGAAACCATTCCGCCATCTGCCCCAAAAGATGTCATTGCTTGGGGTATGTTTAACTCGTTGCTCTTATAATAAAGTGTTTTTGGTGTTTTGTCAGTTGAGTCTTGATAGAGATAGGTTTTTGTCAAACCAAGTGATTGAATGATAAACTCTTTGCAGTTTTTCGAATATGATTTATGAGTTATAGTCTCAATGATTTTTCCTAAAAGTTGAAAATTAGCATCTGAATAGTTTGCTTTCCCTTTTGTCCCGGGTGCAAAAAGCGATGTCATTTTTTTTGTTCTTTCAATGGCTTGTTCAAAAGTCCAATATTGGTCGTTACCTTCTGTTATTTCGTTTTCCAAACTTTTTCCAGTTGCTCCTTTGCCTTGAAAATAGTCAGGAAGTCCAGAAGTGTGAGAAAGCAAGTGCTTAATGGTTAGTTCTTGAGAAAAGTCTTTATCTTTATAAATGTGAAGTCCTGACAAAATTGATTTGTCAATGTAATTACTGATTTTCTCATCAAGACTGAGCTTGCCTTCTGCTCTCAATCTTAGAATTATTGCAGTCGTAAAAAGTTTGGTTGTGCTTGCAATGAAATACGGTTGGTCTATTGACAAATTGCCCGATGCTCCGTTCCAAACCAATGTGTCTCTTTTTATAGCAAAAGATGTCCCGAAAACCTTCTTATTGTCAACTGTTTTGTTTAAGATACCTTGAAATGATTTATATTTTTCACTCATGATTTTATTGATATTGTCTTGTCGTAATGTTATTTTAAAATATGATAAAATGATTACAAGTGAAACTATTTTTATATTCTTGATATTGGCACATATTCTTTCTATTTCTTTGCCAGAATTATTTTACTTTTAAAGCTTTAATCACTTCTTCCGGTGCTTCTTCTTGTGGGAAATGGCCCACTTCAGCAAGTCTGATTACCGTGGCATTTTTCCAATGCTCAAGCCAAAAGTTTAAGTCTTGTTCTCTAAACGCTATGTCTTTCATACCCCAAACAAAAGTAGTAGGTATGTTATTTATTTTGTCTTTTTGTTGCCATAAACTGTCTAACCATTTACTTGAGCCGATGATTTGTTTTGGAAATACATAACTTCCTTTACGTTGAGCAGGAGTTTCCATGTGTTGATAATAATGCTTGTGTATGTGTTTGCTCAATTTCTTAGGGTCGCCAACGGCTTTTTTTACTACTTGTTTACCAAAAAAATTGAAACGTTTAATTAAAAAACGTCCAATCCAACTTCCCATAAAGTTACTGAATTTCTTAAAGTGTGGGTCATTTTCTACACTCCAAAGCCAAGTGTTTAGAATAACAATTGATTTTATTTTCTCAGGATGTTTCAATGCATAAGAAAGCCCAATAGGACCACCCCAGTCATTTACAACTAATGTGACATTATTCAAATTCAAACTGTCCATCCAAATCTCAAAATTTTGAGCATGCTGTTCAGGTAAATAAGTCCAGTTTTCAGGCTTGTCCGATAAGCCAAATCCAATATGGTCAGGTGCTAAGCAGTGATGTGTTTTTGACATTTCCTTGATAATATTCCGGAATTCAAAACTCCATGCAGGATTACCATGTACCATCACTATTGGGTCTCCTTGTCCTTCGTCCACATAGTGCATTTTGCCTACGGGTAAGGTGAAGTAGTTGTTTTGAAAAGGAAACTCGCTTTTGTCGAGCCATTTTGGTTGGTTGGTTTGACCGTTTGTAGTTGTCATAATGATTGAAATTAAAGTTAATGTTAAAAACGTCTTCATTGTATTTTCTACTTTAGACGTTTTCAATCATCAAAACGGTCGGAGATTTATTGGTCGTTAATGGTTTCTCTAAGAATTTGTAGGATAGTATCTTCTAAATCAGCACCATTACTGTTCAAAGGGTTGATTTGATTGATGATTTGAAATCTGATGTTAAGGTTTTCTTCTGCTGATTTATCAGGGCTTAAACCAAGCTTGGAAATTTTTACGTTCGAATTTTTATCTGTTTGCAAAAAGTCGTTCAGCTCGGCACATTGATAACAAGCTCCTTTTTTATTGATTATGGCACAGCGGTTTTCATACTTCTGCTGCAATTCCCTTCTGCTGTCATGGAGCAAATGCTTTACAACCCCTTCGGAAACATTTAAAATAGCAGCTATTTCAGTTCGCTTAAAATCATATATTTCTTTTAAGATTATAGCTATTTGTTTCTCTAAAGTCAGATTTTTGGCGATACAAGTAAAGCAATAATTAATATGCTCTTTTATTTCAAACTGTAATTCTGTTTGGCTATTGAAAGAGGAAACTATTCTTTCCGCAATTTGAGGATTTTCAATGGCAGCATTTTTACACTTGTCTTGAACATCTAAGTCCCATCTGTTTCTTACTCTTTGATTGTCCTTTGCTAAATTAGTTGCAATACTGAACACCCAAGTTTTTAAGGACGAGTTTCCTTTGAATGTCCCTATTTTTTCATGAGCCTTAATGAAAGTGTCATGCAGCAAGTCTTCTGCATCTTGTCTATTTGCCATCAGCCTATACAAATAGGACTTAAGTTGTTGAGAATACTTTTCAAATTCTAAGTTCATTCTGAATTGTTCCTATATTTTAGCATTTGTGGTAACGGTCGGCGGATTTGCGCAATTACTGAATGCAAACGCAGTTTGTCAATGAAGTACTTTTGCAAATGTTTAGACTTATGCCTCTCACATTGACCCAATGCTTCGTTAATTTCCCCAAAACTACAAAACTTTGCTTATCCATCCAAATATGAGCAAAGGGAAATTTCTCTATGCCGGAGTAAACACAGTAATTTATAGATTCGCTGCTGTTGTATCCGCCCCACGCTTTATCCCTCGCTCATTTTTCTACAAAATTACAGATAAGTTGTGCAACAGTTACGCCTGTTAGCACCAGTAGTTTTATTCATTCGGTTCTACGTTTACTAATTTTTCAATTTGCACCCTTTCAAAAAAGTCAGCAAGTTTATACTCAATTTTTGTTGAGTTGAAAATGTCCTTTACCTTTTCAGCCTTGTCAGGTTGTATAATTTTACAATTCTTAAATTCAAAATTGTCGAGGAAACTGTCAAATCTGTTTTTAAAAGTTTCTGAACTTATAAGCCCAACTTCTTCAACTGTCCTAAATAGTTTTTTATATTTCTTTGTCAGCAAGAAATAGTCAGCAGGAGGAAAAACATTTGGTATGTGCTCTGTCCAAGTGCAGATTGTTACTATTTGTCCGTCCGACTTTCTTTTAAACAAGTAGAGTTTTGGAACATAATAGTTGTCGCCTAATTTTTCTTGTAATAATGCCTTGTTGCGATTATAGTTATAAAAGTCATTTGATTTCTCTAATGGATAAAATTCAAGTTCGTAATCTTCAAAAAAATTTGCGGAGTTTCTTGAATTTGTTTCCGACCAATTTTCATAGAGTTCGTTTTTCTTCGGTTTTAAAGGATTATCTGGGTCGGTTGTTGATTGTGGGTTAAGAACAAATAAGTCAAGGTCTTTTATGAATTTGTCAACGAACTCAAAAGCAAACTGTCCAAAAAAGTCTGGTCTAATATAATTTAAGTTGAAAGTAAAATGAGTGTTGTCAAAGTCGGCAAAGTTTTCAAATAACTCAATAGTTTCTTCGTCAGTTTCAGGCTCATTTTGGTCAACCGAAAAATATGTTTCCGTATCTTCGTCTTCCACATACCATTGTGTTTCGCTTTCACTTGTTGAAGTCAAGTTATTGTTTAAATATTCAGCAATTTGACTTTCTGTCAAGTCAGAAGATTTTCTTTTATAAAAGTATAAATCGTAACTCATTGTCTTTTCGTTTGTGTCGTTTTACTATTGGTGCTAACGGTTGGCAGATTTGCGATGGGCGGGATTTTCACCACAAATGTTCATTCGGAGAACTAAACTCCCTATAACCACAAAACTGTCTGCGGAGCACGAAACCCCGCCTATTGCAAATGTGCTGTTATGTGTAGGATTATTCCTCAATTTTCTGTTTTACGTTAGTTCTCGTCAAGTTCGCTCTTTCATTAACAAGATATAGAAATTCAATTAGTTTGTTCGCAATAATCGGAGGAAACATTGATTTCAAATATTTCCTTTGTCCGTTGTAATATATTATTAATGTCGTTACTGGAGCATCTGCACCATGAACTTCAGGAAAAATCAATGTTCTTAGATTACAGGTCTGAAGTATATTAATTAGTTCGTTGTATAAAGTGTCATTCAATTTTCCAATGAATGCTCCTGATTTAATACTGTCCATTTCATACATTGAGTTGTCTTTATAGAACTCTCCTTCTAGATAAAAAGTTCTGTCGTTCGCAATTTCAAGGTTTATTGTCGGACAACTACCGAAGCAACTTGTAGTGTGATAAATTATTTTTTCAAGCTTGATTGATTTGTCTCTGCTAAATTCTTGCTTAATAAATGTTACGGAGGTTCTTTTATCAAAGAATTTTTTTGAAAAAGAAGAAGAAGGTCTAACCGTTATGGATGTATCAGTGCGATTTAAAATAGTGAGGTCATACTTATCTATGTATAACTTCTCATAATTGGTAGCGGATGAATAATACCACTTTTGAAAACTTAGGACGTCACCATAAATGTACAATTCAAAGTTTTCGTCATGGAGCTTTGAGTTAGATAGGTAGTTGTTGTTTTTTAAATCTCCTGTATCAGTAATTAGCATAAGGTCTTGTGACGGTGTAATCCAAGTCCCCGTTAATTTGTCTAACTGTCCGTAAGAAACGGTCCAAGTTAGTAATGTCAATATGAATATTATCGTTTTCAAAAGCTTACACATAACGGTTTTCGGCTTGGCGATGTGGCGGGCCTTTCAGCACAAATGTTCATGCGGAGCACGAAACCCCGCCTTTTGGGTAGGTGCTGTTATAGGCTGCCGTTCTTTCTATTGTCAAGTATTTCGTCACGTTGTTTTAATTAATATTTTCATTAAACCATTCTTGTCCGTTGTCTAAACGAACTAAAAAGTCCGTGAATGAAGTTCCTATTTCTATGTGATATTGTTTGTCAAGTTCAATGAATGGTGAAAGGACAATTCTAAAATGTCCACTGTCGACCATTTCAATTGCAATAAACTCACTACCTCCATTTCCGCCAATTCCAAGTGTGTTGGGTAAATTGTCGAAAATCCCATAACCCATGTTTGTTTCTATTAACTCGTCAAGGTCCCAAAGTCGCATAAACTCCTGTCCAATGTGCTCTTCAAAACCTAAGTAGTTTTGAATGTATGTCTTGTAGTCAGTCGGAAGGCTGAATTTTACAATGCTCTCAATTTGGTCAACTGTCGCCAATGGTTTTTCAGTCCGCTTTGGGCAATTATACTTGTTAAGAATTTTCTCAAATATTTCCATTGTCTGCTTGAGTATGTCTGTCGTGCTACGGTTGCCTATAACGGGAGGCGGATTTGCGCAGTTACTGAATGCAAACGCAGTTTGTCAATGAAGTACTTTTGCAAATGTATAGATGCGCCTCCCATATTGACCCAATGCTTCGCTAATTTCCCCAAAACTACAAAACTTTGCATATCCATCCAAATTTGAGTAAAGACAATTTCTCTATGCCGTAATGAGAACTGTGCTTTAGTGATTCGCTGCTGTGGAAACTGCTCTACGCTTATCCCTCGCTCATTTTTCTTAACTTGCACTGATGAGTTGTGGAAGGGGTACAGATGTTTGGTTTTATCTGTTAGTGCAAACAACCCACATAAATGTCTGCCTTTATCTTAAATCCTTTACTTTCTGTCATACGTAAAACAGTCAATGCACTGTCGGCACTTGTCTCAGTTTCGTAGATTCCGGTCACTAAAGCAATAGTTTTTTCGCGTGATTGTCTTTGGTAGAAAGTTAAATACTCTAAACTTAAATTCTCGGATGGGAAACGTCTCGGGAAATAGGTACCTGCATAAATTTCATCTTCGTCATCTTCGGGCAAGACAATAAGATCTTTGGTCTTGTTGTAGTATCTTCCCATTGTGTCAATAGGAAGATTAAATTTATTATTC
>VYMG01000104.1_pt1 | contig 38061 bp, 31 predicted proteins | sample 5115261 | NCBI WGS metagenome assembly VYMG01 (sample SAMN12291781, study PRJNA351875) | freshwater metagenome | isolation source: freshwater lake | place: USA: Michigan, Wintergreen Lake | collected 2013-08-08
ATCTTGGCAGCAGCAACGGCACCTACGTCAACCGCAAACGCGTGCAGCAGGCCGCCGTCGCCGCTGGCGATTTGCTGGCTGTGGGCGACAAGGTCTTCGTCGTCCGGATCGATGGTCAACCCGCCGCGATCGACGCGGAAGAAGCCTTCGACGAGGGATATGTCGCGCCCGCCGCGCAGGGTGGTCCCGCCAAGCCCGCCGCCGCACCCGCCAAGCCCGCAGCACCGGCCAAGGCGCCCATCAAGCCTCTCGCCGCTGATCCTGACGACAGCAGCGTTGCTGACTTCGATTTCCTGGATGAAGACGATGATCTCAAGAAGCAGCCCAAACTCTGATGGCGGGCCTGCTCGCCGCGTGAATCACGCCGCGTCTTTCTTCTTCGTGTCCACCTGACCGACATTGCCCTTGGAAGGCACCTTGATATTGGTGCCGCACGCCTTGCACCGCACGGTTTTGCCGCGCACCGCTTCCGGCACAGCCAGCACTTTGCGGCAAATGAGGTTTGGACACATGATGCGCACGTTCTGAGCGGCCATATGGTCGAGATTCCACACGCACGGTACCCGCGCGTCCTTCAGTCATCGGACGGGACGTCGTCACTCTTGACGCCTCCTCCCAAGACCGCCGCAATAACTTGCCGCCCGAATCCCTACAGATCACCTCACCAGCGAAATACCGACTCGCCGCTCCTACGCTCGATTCGCATGACTACGCAGCACCCGACCGCAAGCGGATTTTCGGACCTCTCGGCACGCAAGCCCGCATGTTCCGCCGTCGTCGGCCTGCAATGGGGCGACGAAGGCAAGGGCAAAATCGTCGATCTGATGGCCGCGGCCCACGACGCCGTTGTTCGCTACAACGGGGGGGCTAACGCCGGCCATAGCGTCGTTGTTGCGGGGTCTCGTTATTCCCTCCACCTCATTCCCAGCGGCATCCTCTATCCGGGCAAGGCCGCCGTTATCGGCAACGGTGTCGTCGTCGACCCCTGGAAGGTCGTCGATGAAATTGACGGGCTTGCGGGCAAGGGCGTCGATACCCGCGGTCTGGTCATCAGCGATCGTGCCCACGTTGTGCTGCCCTATCACAAGCTCGAAGACGGACTGCGCGAAGACCTGCTGAACCGCTCGAACCCCGCCACGGCCGAGGGTGGCAGTGGCAACATCGGCACCACGCGCCGCGGCATTGGCCCCGCCTACGCCGACAAGTGTCAGCGTGCCGGCGCCGTCCGCATGCGCGACCTGCTGCGCCGTGACGCGCTCCGCGAGCGTCTCAGTCTTTCGCTCGCCGTCAAGAAGCCGCTGCTCAGCGGTCTTGGTCTCACCGACGGATCGAGTGATGTCGATCTTGATGCCCTGACTGAGAAGTGCCTCGCCGTCGGCCAGCGTCTGGCCCCGATGATTCAAGACACCACGCAGTTGCTCCACGGCATGCTCGGCCAGGGCAAGAGCATCCTGTTCGAGGGTGCCAACGGCACGCTGCTTGACGTTGACCACGGCACCTACCCCTACGTCACCGGCAGCAGTTGCATCGCCAGCGGCATTGGCACCGGCACGGGTGTGCCCGCCACGCGCGTTTCACGCGTCATTGGCGTCATGAAGGCCTACACCACGCGCGTTGGTAGCGGCCCCATGCCCAGCGAACTCAAGAACGAAACCGGCAACCGCATCCGCGAGCGAGGCCGCGAGTACGGCACCACCACGGGCCGTCCGCGCCGCGTCGGCTGGCTTGATCTGGTCGCAACCAAGTACTCCGTCATGATCAACGGCGCCACCGGCGTCGCCCTCACCATGCTCGATGTGCTCGCTGGTTTCGACCAGGTGAATGCCTGCACCGCCTACGAAATCGACGGCAAGACCTACGACTATTTTGTTCCCGACGCCATCGAACTCAGCAAGGCCAAGCCCGTATTGACCACGCTGCCCGGCTGGTCGCAGGATCTGTCCACCGTCACCAGCCGCGACCGCTTGCCCGACAACGCCCGCAAGTACGTTGATTTCCTCGAGAAGTATCTCGGTGTGCCTGTGCAGATCGTCAGTGTCGGCCCCGGACGCGAACAGACCATGATCGCGATGTGATGCGGAATTCACCGCAAAGCCGCGCATGGCGCAGCATTGCAAGGCAAGAATGTGATGCGTGCGGTTTGTTCAGAGTGGGTCTTTGCTGAACGAGAAGGTCGTCCGCATCCGTCAGCGATGAGAGACTCGTGTTCGATAGTTTGGGTCGGTTTCCGTGTCCGTTTGCATTTCTTGCGTCGTTGCGGTGAACTTGCTTCGCTATGACCACCCTCGCCCCATCCCCCTTCGCCCACGATCCGCGAGCCATCGCGCACGTCGAAGCGTTGCGTGGACGGGCTCCGCTTGCTGATCCGCTGCGTTTCCTGCCCGATGTGCATCCCTGCCGCATTCCGCGCCATATCGCCATCATCATGGATGGCAACGGTCGCTGGGCCACGCAGCGTGGCATGCCCCGGGAAATGGGCCACCGCGCGGGCGCGGTCGCCGTGCGGCGAGCGGTGGAGGAGTGCGTCAAACTCGGTGTCGAAGTTGTCACGCTCTATTCCTTCAGCCTCGAAAACTGGAAGCGCCCAAAGGCCGAGGTCGACGCTCTCATGGAACTGTGCATCGCCTATCTCGAGGGCGAGCAGCAGGAGATGATGGATCGCAGCGTCGCTCTTCGCATTCTGGGGCGCAGAGAGGGCCTGCCGCAGCGCGTTCTCGACACCATGGACCGCGTGACTGGCGCGACTGCTCGCAACGCCGCGCTCACGCTGTGCCTCGCCATCAATTACGGCTCCCGTGCCGAAATCGCCGACGCTGCCAAGAGCCTCGCTCGCGATGTTGCCGCTGGCCGGCTGCATCCCGACGCTATCGATGAGAGCCTGCTCGCCTCACGTCTTACGACAGCCGGTCTGCCCGATCCCGATCTGCTCATCCGTACTGCCGGTGAGATGCGCGTGAGCAACTACCTGCTCTGGCAGATCAGTTACGCCGAACTGCATGTCACGCCGACCCTCTGGCCTGACTTCACGGGTGAGCATCTCCATGCCGCCATCCGCGACTTCGCCGGTCGCAACCGCAAGTTTGGCGGTTTGGTCGATCCGTGCGCTTCCGCAACCGACACAGAAGGAGCTGCGGGCACTCATGGGTAAACGGCTGCTCTTTGGCCCCGTCATGATCGCATTGCTGGTGGCGGGGCTCTACCTCGATCACATCGCGACCGCGCGTGCCTTGCCCCAACTCCTCGTCGGAATTCTGCCTGAGGGGTGGAGCACCGGCAGTTGGCCCCCGGGCACCATCATCCTGCCCATCGTTCTCGCGCTTGTCTCACTTGCCGCGAGAGAGATGGCTGCATTGCTTGAAGCCGAAGGCATTGAAGGCAGCAAGCGCATGGCGACCTTCGCCGCAGTGGCAGGGGTGCTGGTCAGTTGCCTTGTGCCCGCTGTCTTCAGCGTCACCACGACCGTCGCCATCGTCAGCACCGCCGCCGTTGCGGTACTGGTGGGTGCAATGGCCTTCTACTCGCGACACAAGACCGTTGAAGGCGTCATCGCCGCCACGGGCGGTGTGCTGCTCAGTTTCGTCTACCTGGGCCTCATGGCCGGTTTTCTGCTGGCCATTCGCCGCGAGTTCGAAGTCATCGTGCTGGGCTGGGTCATCCTCATGGTGAAGGCCTGCGACATCGGCGCGTACTTCACCGGCAAAGCCATCGGTAAGCACAAACTCATCCCCTGGCTCAGCCCCGGCAAGACATGGGAAGGTCTCTGGGGTGGCGTCGCCCTCTCGGCCCTTGTGGGCGTCTTCGGCGCCATGCTCGTCGAACGTGTCACCGGCGACAACGTGCCCCCGTGGTGGGCCTGCGCGCTCATGGGTGCCACGCTGGGCGTCGTGGGTCAGGCCGGCGATTTGCTCGAGAGCCTGCTCAAACGCGACGCGGGCAAAAAAGACAGTGGCGGCAGCATTCCCGGCTTTGGGGGCATCCTCGACGTCCTCGATTCGCCGCTTCTGGCTGCCCCCGTCGCCTTCTGGTGGCTCCGCATCATGGGTGAGCGCGGGTACTTCTGAGACGCCGTGTGTATACATCGCGTCCGATTCCCCCAAACTTTCTGCGACCATGCATAGGAATTCCTGCCACTTCATGCCCTTTCCCCATGCCAGCCGTCGGTTTTTCCGCTAGACTTGTCTGGTAGCGGGAGGCCACCCCGGCTGATCGCCCTTTGGGAACTTGCGCGTATGGATGTGACGGCCCAGTTGCGGAAAGTCTTTGACGTCGAACAACAGCTCCGAAAGCTCAAAGGCGGGCTGACCGGAGCCGAGCGATTCCTGGCAGAGCAAGACAAGGACCTCAAGTCCTTGCTGTCGCAGAAGGAGACGCTCGAGACGCAGATCAAGACCCTCACAGCCCAGTCCGCCGACCACTTGGGGGAAGTCAAGCGGCTCGATGGCAAGCTCTCGAACGTTCGCGGCGTGATGGACAACGCCCAGAACAACAAGGAATACAAGGCGTCTCTCACCGAGATGAACACCTTCAAGGCCGAGCGTGATCGCAACGAGACCGCTGCGAAGGACGTCCAGGCCAAGGTCGACGAACTCCGCAAGCAGATCGCGACCATCGACGCCAAGCGTGAAGAACGCGAGAAGATCCGCAAGGTCGCCGCTGGTGACCGTGACGCTCGTCACAGCGAAGTCGCTGACAAGCTCGCCGCCCTCTCTTCCCAACGCGACCAGCTCGCCACCGGTATCCCGTCTGAAGTGCTGCGCGACTTCCAGCGCGTCGTCGAACAACGCGGCGAGAACGCCATGGGCGCCATTCAGATCGATGATCTCAAGCGCATGGAGTTCAGTTGCGGCGTCTGCATGATGGCGATTCCGGTCGACCAGGCCATCAGCGTCCGTCAGATCGGCCGCGTCACCAAGTGCGCCAGCTGCCAGTGCTATCTCTTCATCGACGATGACGATGCCAAGCGCATGGCCAACGGCGGCAAGCCCGAAAAGGCTCCCCGCGTCAGCAAGGCCAAGGGTGAAAAGGCCGAGAAGACGCCCAAGAAGGATCGCGCCAACGCCGAGGACATCGCCAAGAGCGAAGCCAAGGCGAAGAAGAAGAAGGCCGAAGCCGCCGCGGAAGCGTAAACCAAATCGACAAAACGAAGAGCGATAAAGCGAAAGTGATGGTGCTCAGGCACGCTCACTTTCGCTTTATCGCTTTTCACTCGATCGCTTCTTTCAGTCTCCCGATTCGGTGGATTGCAGATCAAAGTGCGCTTTCTGCAGCGGCACCACTTCATCCAGAATGTGCATCAGCACTTCCGCGGGGCTGCCCATCGCGTCTACTTCAATGATCGACTCGCGCGGGTAGAAGTCCAGCACGGGCTTGGTCTCGGCTTCGTACACCTCAAACCGCCGGCGAATCACATCGGGCTTGGCGTCGTCCACACGGTTCTGCTTGAGAGCGCGCTTGCGCATGCGCTCAAACAGCGCTTCCTTATCGCGGCACACAAGGTGCACCACCGCCAGCACGTTGCAGTACCGGTACAGCACGTTCGCCTGATTCACGCTGCGAGGCAGACCGTCCAGCACCAGCAAATCCGCATTGGGCTTGAACATCTGCAGAATCGACTGCGCGTACACGTTCTGGTGCCAGATGCGCATCGTCACATCGTCGGGCACCAGTTCACCTCGCGAGCTGTATTGAAAGAACAGCTTGCCGAGTTCGCTCTGGGCGTCAAGGTTGCGGAAAATGTCGCCCGTTGAACTGTGAAAGAAACCCGGCACCTGGTGCAGGATCTTTCCCTGCGTGCCTTTGCCCACGCCCGGCGGGCCGAACAGAAGAATCGTCTGGTAGCGATCAGTGGACATGCCGCACGGCCCTTTCGCGTCTCTGGTTCATCTAGCGAGCAGAGTCGGGAGTGTACCACAGACGCGAAGGGTTGCCAGCGTGAGCGGCATCTTCCACGCTTATCGGTGCGGCTTCGCGCCGTCTATGCCGTCTGCGTCTCAACGCACCCGCACCGCGACGATCGTCTTGTCATCGCTGCGCGTCTTGCTCAGTCCGCTCCATTGGCGGACCTCCCACAGCATGCGTTCCACAATTTCGCCCGCGTTGGCGTTGGGCTTCTCCTGCAGGCACGTCAGCAACGCCTGCCGCACACGCTGCTTGCCGAACCGCTCGCCCGAGAAGTTCGTCGCGTCTGGCAGTCCATCGGTATAGGCCACCAGCACGTCGCCGGGACGAATATCAAACACCGCCCGCTGGTACCGCTGGCTCGGATCAATCCCCACCACCATGCCGCCCACGGTCAACTCGTCCATATCCGCCATGGTGGGCGTGCGATGCTTGGGCACGCGCACCACCAGCGGCGGCTCGTGCCCCGCGCTGCAGTACGTCAGTCGCATCTTGTGCGCATCCAGCACGCCATACCACAGACTCGCAAACTCAAAGTCGCGCGTGTCACGACACATCGCGTGATTCACGCGGCTCACGATCTCATCCAGGTCATACAGATCCTGCGCAAAGGCTCGCAAGCTCGCACGCACGCTACTCATCAGCAGCGCCGCCGCGATGCCCTTGCCCACCACATCGCCGACCACCAGCCCCAGATGACCGTTGAGATCAATGAAGTCGTAGAAGTCACCTCCCAGATCAAAGCTGGGAATGTACCGCGCCGCGACGTCCAGATTCGGAAAGTTGGGCACACCGCGAGGCAGCATGCGCCGCTGCACGTCCGCAGCCAGTTGCAACTGCCTCTGCAGAACCTGCTCTTCCTTCTCCAATCGCAGCAGTCGGCTTTGCTCCAGCGCCACCGCCGCTTGACTCGCGATGCTCGCCAGCAGCCGCTTGTCGGCCTCGTCAAAGCTCCGCGGCGTACGCGAGTACAGACGAATCACCCCGAGCGGCCTGTTCTTGAACACCAGCCCCGCATGCAACGCCGCCCCCAGCCCTTCTTCCGCCGCACGCTGCGGAATCAGCACTCGATCGTCGTTCACCAGATCTTCGCTCACCACAACCTGCCCGGCCATGGCCAGCCGGTCAAACGTGCGATCCTTGCTGAGCGGCTGCGGAAACTCCAGCCACCCCTGCGACAGGTTGCGGCTCGTCGCAAGCACGAGATCTTCCTCGTTCTCTGACAGTTCGCCTTCGCGCTCCTTCAAGAGCATGATCGAGCCGGCGTCCAGCCCCAGCACATCCAGTGACAGTTCGATCGCCACATCCAGCACCTTCTCGGGGCTGGTCGCGCGATTCAGCAGGCTGCTCATGCGAGCCAGCGCCGCGACCTCCTTGATGCGGTGCCGCAGTTCCAGTTCGTGAAAGCATAGTTCCGTCGTCGTACTCGCCAGCAGGTTCAGCATCTGCTCCAGCCGTGAACGAGCATCCACCGCCAGCACCGGTGCCCCCGCCGCGACCACCAATGATCCGATCGTGAACGGCCCCAACTTCAGCGGAATCACGCTCTGTCCCGGCGTGTCAACGCTTGGCGCATGATCCACATGCCACGCGGCCCCGTCGCCATTGGCAGACCGCCGAATCGCATGCCCGCGAGCGTCGCGAAGCTCCACAGCCACGCCCGCAAGGTTCGAGAGTTCTCCGCACAGCGCCGCCAGCGAGCCGTCCGTCAGAAAGTCCGTGATGTTGACTGGCGCCTGCTGCAGTTGCTGCGCCAATGCTGGCGCGCCCGCGTTGCTGAGCACATGGGCCGCGCTGGAAGGTGAGATCGAAGGTTGCTGTGTTGGAACGGTCGTCAATGCGTGCTCAGTTTCGTCGTTGGTTCGCCTGTCGCGTTTCGTCACGCGACACGCACTTGGATGCTCGCGTGGCTCTTACGGCGTCGTCTGCTCTGCAAGCCAAACGCCCTCAAGCAGTTCCACCAGCGCTGCGTTGTCTTCAATCGTCGGTTGGTTATCGCCCGTCTTGCCGGTGCTGCCTCGTTTGGCGACATCCAGCCCACTGCGAACAGTCGCGGGTTCGCCCAATTGCCAGCCCACGTACGCCAGCAGCAGACCGTCGCTTGCCAGAGGCGGCTGTCCCGCATTGGCCGCATTCGTGATGTTCGCCCGCAGGTCAGCCGCGATCGACGTCAAGCGCTCCCGCGTGGGAATCGTGCCGCCGGTGTATCGCATCCCTGTCACTTCCGGGTGCTGCTGAATGAGCTGACGGAAGTTCAACGCGCCCGATAGATACAAACCCGCACCCAGCTGCGCATGCAGCCGCGCGGCCATAGCCGTCGGGTCGCCCGGCTTGATCTGCAGCGCACTCGCGAACCGTTCCTCAGCGTCAAAGTACCGCCCCGACGCCAGCAGTTCCTGCCCCTTGCTCATCGATGCGGCAAACGGATCGCTCTTGCCCGTCGCCGGGTCGACAAACTGGTTTGTCTCCCCGCCCGCACGCCGAATCAGCTCCAGTGTGCGTGCATCCATCACGCCCGGCTTCTCCGCTTCTGCGGTCTTGTCCTCACCCTCGCCGGTGCTGCGCAGTCCTGCATCCTTGCCTAGCAGCCGGTTGCGCATTTCATCCAGCCGCTTCTCCCAGTCTTCCTTCTCGCGTGCAACGGGGGCAGGCTGTGTCGCCGCCGCCGATTGTGTCGTCGGTTCGACAGGCTCGCTGCGAGTTTCCTGATCAGGCCGATCGCGATCATCACGCGGCTCACGCTTCTCGCCCGCCGCGCCACGCATGCGGTCGCGCAGGTCGTCATACAGCGTGCGCGTCTCCGCACCGCGATCATCCGCAGGCTTGTAGAAGTTCTCCGCCTCCGTCCGCTGCACGCTCGTGTCCTGCTGCATCAGCGTGTCGGTGCTCAGTGACTCAATCAGCCCGGGCCGCTGCTTCTCCGCCGTGTCACGCGTCCGTACGCCCAAAAGGCTGCTCGCCGTCACGCGCTGCTGGCCCTGACTCTTGTACCCGACCACGCTCGGGTTCAGGCTGCTCGTTGACGTAAACGTCGCCGTGCTGCGCAGCGTCCCCGATCGCAGTTGGTCATCCATGTCCGTCACAATGCGAGGCCGCGACGCACGGATCTGCTCATTGCCGCCAGGCCGCGATGCAGCGGCGTTGCGACCCGTATTGCCCAGGTTCGAGAAATAGCTCGCCCGCGGCGCGCCGCCTCCCGTGGTATTGCTGAACTGGAATCGCAGCGCGTCCCCGCCGCGAATCTGACCGGCACTCGTGCTGTCACGTCGGAAGTTGAATGTGCTGTCACCCGCCAGCCGCCCGCGGAATTCGTTGGGTGCCGTATACCCGACATTCCCGCGGAAGGCCTTGCCGCCACCGACGTTGCCCGTGATGATCGCGTTGCGAAGCTGCACCTCGTCATAGAAGTTGGCACGCGGCGCAAGCCCGCCGCCTCCCACGCGCAGGTCGCGTTCAAGCGCCCGCCCGTCGCCCCCCGCGCGGTTCTGCGCCATCGCCTGCCCGCAGCACATGAGCACCACCGCCGCAGTCAATGCCAAGTGCTTGAATGAAAAAGACTTGCGATTGGAAACGAGCGTGCGCATAGCAAAACCTCCGGGCAGACCCTTCGTCTTCACCTTCATCGTAGCGATCCTCGTACGCCGGGCAGTTTTTCCGTGTGCGGTCGCTTCTCACGTCCGCGAAAACAAGCCCCTGCCCCGTCGCAGTTTGCGCTTTTGCACCCGGTGCTCATAACCTGCCCCAATGCAGCGATACATCACCACGCCCATCTATTACGTCAACGACCGCCCCCACATCGGCCACTGCTACACCACCCTCGTCGCCGACTGCATGGCCCGCTTCGAACGCCTCCGCGGCGCGGGGCCCGTTTTCTTCCTCACAGGCACCGACGAACATGCCGACAAGGTCGTCACCAGCGCACAGGCCCACGGCATGACCGCCATCCAATGGGCCGATCGCAACGCCGCCGAGTTCGCCAAGGCCTTCACATTCATCAACGCCAGCAACGATGATTTCATCCGCACCACGCAAGACCGCCACAAGACGCGCGTCATCGAGTACGTGAGCGCGATGATCAAAAGTGGCGCGATCTATCCGGGCACCTACGAGGGCTGGTACGACGAAAATCAAGAGGAGTACCTCACCGAAACCGTCGCGAAGGACCAGGACTACAAGAGCAGCGTGACCGGCAAGCCCCTCGTCCGCCGCAGCGAGAAGTGCTACTTCTTCAAACTCAGCGCGTACCAGTCACGCCTCGAAAGGCACTTCGCCGACAACCCGGCCTTCGTGCAGCCCGACGCGCGCCGCAACGAAGTGCTGGGCCGCCTGCGCGACGGCCTCAACGACGTGCCGATCTCGCGCCCCGTGACCGACGACCCCGCCACGCAGTTCGGCATCCGCGTGCCGGGCGATGAACAGCACCGCATCTACGTCTGGATCGACGCCCTCTTCAACTACCTCAGCGTCGTCGACATCGACGACCGCCGCCCGTTCTGGCCTTCGGTTTCCGGCGCCTCCACCTGCACCCACTTCATCGCCAAAGACATCCTCTGGTTCCACGCCGTCATTTGGCCCGCCATGCTCATGGCCCTGCGCGACACCGCCGCCCACGGCACCCGTTTCGACTTCGTGGGCCTGCCCACCACGGTCTACAGCCACGCCTACTGGGTGCGCGAAGGCCGCAAAATGAGCAAGAGCCTCAAGAACTTCATCGAGATCGAGCAGCTTGAGGCCTACGCCAACAAGTACAGTCTCGATGCCGTGCGTTGGTATCTGCTCACGCAGGGCCCGCTCAACGCCACCGACGCCGACTTCAGCCACAGCAAGTTCGTGGAGGTCTACAACGCCGACCTCGCCAACGGCATCGGCAACTGCACCAGCCGCGTCTCCAACATGGTTGAGAAGTACTTCGGCACACTACCCGCCAGCACCAACCCCGCCGGCACGCCGGGCAGCGAATTCAATTGGCACGCGATCACCAGCGCCGCTTCGACCAAAGCCACCAACGCCTATGCCCAGCACGATCTCGCAACCGGCCTCAGCGCAGGTCTCGATCTCGTGCGCAGCGTCGATCAATACATCAACGTCACCGCCCCCTTCAAACTCGCCAAAACCGTCGAGCAGAATCCCGCCGCCAAGGACCAACTCGCCGCGATTCTCTACAACTGCGCCGAGGCTCTTCGCATCGCCAGCGTGCTGCTCAGCCCCGCCATGCCGCAGAAGATGGCGAAGGTCTGGCAATCCTGGAACTGCACGCCGCCCCACGGTGCATCCCTCGCGGAGCTGTGCGAATTCGGCGGGAAATTCGCCCTCAAGCCCGGCCAGACAATTGCCAAGGGTGAAGTGCTGTTCATGCGTGCCGACACAGCAGAAGCCGCGCCGGCGTGAGGCTCACGTGGGCTGCTCTGTCCTAAGACCGCGAATGACGCGAAAGTGCTTTGTATTCAGCGTCGCCAACCGCAAGCCAAGACGCAAACACGTGGCGGCGATGACGCAGTCCGCCCAACCGATTTTCTGCGACAAATAGTGCGTTCGCAGCAGCCCGATAGCGGCGGTCATATCCGCATTCTTGATCGCTACACGCGGCATGAGATCAAGCAGTGTTGTGATCTCACGCAAGTGAGCCGCATCTCGCGCACCACACAGCAGCTCGGCTTCGACCACCGGATGCAGCCGTATGTCGGGTGCCGCGCGAAGGAGAAATGCGTGTGCAGTCGTGTCCCCACGCCACGACGCGATGAAGATCGAAGAGTCCACGAGGACCGCGCTCATCGCTTTCGGTCCCAGCCCAAGGCGTTGCGTCGCAAGTCGGACGCGATGCGTTCACTCGACTTGCCTTTCCATTCCTTGCGCGACTTCGCCGATCCGAAAAGCCTCTCCAGAGCTTCTGCGAGCTTCTTGCTGCCTCGCGTGCTCTTCGCCTTCCGTACGGGTTTTTCGGCATTGCTTCCAACGCGAGAGATCTCAACACGATCCCCCTCTCGCAATCGCGAAGCGGCGTGTTCGCCGTTCAGAACGATAACCCCGTGTCGAAATGTGCCACGAAACTCCGCCATGGCAAATGATAGCGGTCGCGCTGGTCGAGCCCGGTCCCTTAGCTCGGCTGCTCCATCGCCAACTCCCGCAAATACTCCCACGTATAAATCCCCGTTGCGTGCCCGTCGCTGAACGTCAGCCGCAGCGCGTAATTGCCCACCAGTTCCGCATCCGTCACCGTTAGCGTGCCCCCGCGCGCCGCGCTTGCGGGCAGCACGGTCAGCGGGTTCTTGTTGATCTGCTCGCGCAGTTCACGCATGTCCGCGCTCGGGCTCATCTTCCGCAGTCGCGCGATGGAGATGTACGACGACGAACCGTCGTTCCACGCGATGGTCAGTCCTTTGTCCTTCTTGAGATCGAGTGAAGTGGGGGCCAGCACGCTCAATCGTAGTGTCACTTGCTCAGGAGTTGCGGCAGCAGGTTCCGATCCCGCAGCTTCCACTCGCGGGCGAGTTTGCCATCAATGAACACCGCGGGCAACCCCGTGATCCCCAGCGCCTTCGCCGCCTTCGCATCAGCGGCGATCGTGGCATTCGCACTCTGCGCCGCCTGCGTCAGCGCGTCCGCCGTCAGTCCCGTCGTCGCGCCGATGGTCTGGGCGAGATTCGCAGCCGTCAGGTTCGCAGGCGTTGTGCGGTTGGCAAACGCCCACGCATGCGCTGCCCAGAACGCATCATCGCCGCCCAGCGCGCCAGCCGCCTCAACCAATCGTGCCGCCGTGCAACTGTTCTGATATCGCGTGAACGTCATCTCCGGATTGCACGTCTGATTCACCGGGAAGTGCGCAAAGCTGTAGCGAATGTTCGCTCCGCCCGCCATCAACTCCCGCACGGTCGCGTCAGCCTCCGCCGTGCCCGGTTCCTCGTAGTCACCCACGATCACCACGCGCGTCGCGCCATTCGCGGGGCCCATGACAAACCGATCAAACTGCGTCGGCATCGTCCGCACCGGCTCCGCCGCGTAAATCTCCATAATCCGTTGCTCGGCCTTCGGCGGTTTGTCACTCGACGCATTGCGCTTGGGCGGGTTGCTGGCTGCCAGTTGCGTCACCGCGTTCACCAACGCATCGGGTGCCAGCCAGCCTCGCAACTCCACACCGTTGATGAAGATCATCGGCGTATTGCGCAGCCCCAGCGCCTCGCCTTCCGCGATGTCATCCTTCACCCGCTGCTGAATCCGCGGGTCATCCATCAACTGCCGCAGCTTCAGTCCATCAAGGCCGATGCTGTTGCCATGCGCGATGACATCCTGAGGCGTGAACCTACCGCTCCGCTCAAACAGCCACAGGTGCGTCTGCCAGAACGCCTCCACGCCCCCCAGTTCGCCCGCCGCTTCCGCCGCAAACGCGCCAAAGCACGCATCCGGATGCATGTCACGCGGCAGGTTTGGATTGCACACCGTGCTCAGAGGGAAGTGCTTGATCGACACCGCCATGTCCAGCGCGGGCTGCATCGCCATCAGCCGCGACAGTTGCCCTTCCATGATCTTGCAGTCCGGACACGGATAGTTCGTCAGCATCACCACACGAATCGCCGCATCTTGAGGCCCCTTGCGATACCGCCCCTCGAAAGGTTTGGACGCAGCCGCGTCGTCGGTGGGGGTGTTCGGGGTCGTCGCTTGCGCATCGCCTGTCTGCGCATTCGCGTCGGTCGCGGGCGGTGTCACAACTGGAGCGGGCTGCTGTGCGTTGGCCTTCATCGCTTCTACGCTCGCCGCTGCCTCGCGCTTCGCCTCAGCCTCCAGTTTCTTGCGTTGATTGCTCTCCACGCTGGCCAGCAGTCCCAGTGCAATCGCGCCCGCCCCGCCCGCCATCGCCAGTCCGCGCGTATCCAGTCCCACCGGCGCGCCGCGCGCTCCGACGTACACGCACACCACAAACACCAGGTTCGCCGCGTGCGCCGCAAAGCAGTACTTGCACGCCCACCCTTCCGCGAACATCACGATCACAAACATCAAACTGCCCAGCAGGCCCACCGTCGCCGCCGTGCGCAGCGTGCGACTCGCGCCCGACCCCAGCCACCACGCGAGCATCCCAAGGAAGTACGCCGCCCCCGCAGCCGCTGTCGAAACGTTCGCGACGGGCACCTTTCCCCACACGCTCTTGGCTGCTTCATCGCACGGGCTGCCGGGCCCGCACCCAGGCAGCGCAACCGCACGCAAGTGACCCGCCACCAGCACCAACGACGCGACAGCAGCCACCACCAGCGCCGTCGTGCCGATCACGTGCAGTACCTTCGGTGCAGCCGACTCATGACTCTTCTGTGGCGACTTCTGCGCCAAGGGGCTCTTCTGTTTGGGCATGGTTCGTCCTGTCTGCGGCTGCAAACGCAGCGCGAAGGGGTTGATCGACCGTAGAGGTTCTGCCAAAGAACAATATCTCCCGCCGAACCCCTTGCATAGATGACCGTTTTGTGAGAAACTGTCCGTACAGAGGTCCTTCCCGGCGATCGGGGCTGAGAGGGTGGAAGGAAAGTGGTTTCGTGGGTCGCATGAGTCCGCCGTGCCATCGGGGTGCGGCATGATGGAGGTCCTCACAATGCGTCGTTTCTCCAAATCGTGGCTGCGCGCGTGCTGTACAGGCATCGCCGCGAGCGTCGTTGGCCTGGCCGCCAGCGCGTCGCAAGCCCAAACCACCGGCATGGGCGGATGTTGTTTCCGTCCTGCTGGCTCCAACATCACGCAGTGCGTCGTCACGACCCTGCAAGATTGCATCAGCCGTCAAGGCTTCTTCCGCGGTCCGGGCACCAACTGCAACACGCCCTGCCCGACTGCAACACCCACCGGCGCGTGCTGCATCACCTCGCCCGCTGGCGCAATCTGCGTCCAAACCACCGAAGCAAACTGCGTGAGCCAGCAAGGCACCTGGCGCGGCGCTGGCATCGCGTGTACCAACACGCTGTGCGCCCCCGCACCCACCGGCGGCTGCTGCATTCGTACAGCCACGGGCGTCGTGTGCGAACTGCGCACGCAAGCCGGCTGTGCTCAGGCTCGAGGCCTCTGGCGCGGTCCCAACACTACCTGCAACGATCCGTGCCCCACGCCCGCGCCCCTCGGCGCATGCTGCGTCACCTCGCCGGTTGGCCTCGTCTGCGTGCAACTTACTGAAACCCAGTGCACGCAAGAACAGGGCACCTGGCGCGGCGTCAACACGCTCTGCTCCGCCGCCGCTTGCCCGCAGCCCGTACCCACCGGCGGTTGCTGCTTCCGTAACGCCGCTGGCGCAATCGTCTGCGATGTGCTGACACAACCCGCCTGCGCTCAGGCCCAAGGCCTCTGGCGTGGCCCCGGCACCAACTGCCAAACTGCCTGCCCGCAGCCCACGCCCACCGGTGCATGCTGCGTCACGTCTCCCAACGGCACCTTCTGCCAGTTGCTGACCGAAGCGCAGTGCACGCAAGCTCAAGGCACCTGGCGCGGCGTTGGCACGCAGTGCGCCGCAACCACCTGTGCGGCTCCGGCTCCCACCGGCGCGTGCTGCCTGCGCACGAGCTCAGGCGCAATCACCTGTGAAATCAAGACCCTCGCCGAGTGCCGCACCGCTCGCGGCGTGTGGCGTGGCCCCAGCACTACCTGCACCAACGGTTGCCCGCAGCCCACGCCGCCCAGCGGCGCATGCTGCGTCCGTGGCGAAGATGGCCAGATTTCCTGCAGCGTGCAAACCATCCAAGCTTGTGCACAGGCTGGAGGCCTCTTCCGCGGCCCCAACACGACCTGCGAAACTCCATGCCCGCAGCCGCCCGCTCCTCGCGGCTCCTGCTGTGTCGCAGAGAAGGGCCAAGTGACGTGCAGCATCCGCACCCAAGCTGGCTGCGATGAACTGCAAGGCACCTGGGGCGGCGCAAACTCGCGCTGCTACCCCGGCTCCTGCCGCGCAGGCTGCCCGTGCGACTGGAACGACGATGGCGATCTGTCGCAAGCCGACATCACCGCCTTCATCACCGCCTATCAGGCCCAGAACGCCGACTTCGATGGCGACGGCGATACCGATCCCGCCGACATTGCCGGCTTCCTGGCCTGCTACCAGACCGACCCGGACTGCTAAGGCACAGGCACAGGCACTGGGTATTGGCGAAAGGCCAGTGGCCAAGCCTCGCCTGCTCTGATTGCTGATACACAACTTCCGCGGAGCCGGATTCGCGTCCGGCTCCGCGGTTTCGTTTTTGCGTTTATCCGCATCGCTCTTTGCCGATAGCACCACCAGTCCTGAAACTCGTCGATGCCAATCGCGAACTATCGGCATCGAGCGGTCGCCGCAGCGCACGCGCACGAGGGCGAAGTGGTGGGGAGGTTCTATGGGGTATCTCGCAACAAACGACGGGTATACGGTCAGCGGCATGGCAATCAGCGAGCCATCTTCGCAGCACTGCGCCATCCGCTGCGTCTGCTTTGACTGGGGCGGCGTCATCCTCCGCCACTGCCGCGGCTGGGCCGAGGCATGCCTCGCCGCCGGCGTCCCACTACGTGAAGGCATGGACGACCCCGTCCGCAAGCAGCGTCGGCAGGAACTCAACCACCTCTTCCAGATCGGCCGCATCCACGAGCGCGACTTCTTCCCGCAGATCGCCGAAGCGACCGGCGGCCTCTACACCGAGGCCGATGTCCGCCGCCTGCACCATGCGTGGCTCCTTACGGAATACGCCGGAGTCACGGACGTCATTGACGCCATCAACGCTACCGGCAACATCGAGACCGCCCTGCTCAGCAACACCAACGCCGCCCACTGGGCCCGCCACATGGACAGCCCCTGCGGCACTATCAAAGCCGACTACCCCGCCATCCAGCGCATCACCCATCGCCACGCCAGCCACCTGCTCGGCCACGCCAAACCCCACGGCGACATCTACCGCGCCTTCGAAGACGCCACCGGCTTCGGCCCCGGCGACATCCTCTTCTTCGACGATCTGCCCGACAACATCGCCATGGCCAAGCAGCTCGGCTGGCACGCCGTCCTGATTGACCACACCCGTGAAACCGCCCCGCAGTTGCACGCCGCGCTCATCAAGACGGGCGTACTCGCCGCGCAGACGCGCTAGTGAGGAAGCGACTGTCAAGTAATGGAATTTGAACGTCGCGCCATGACGGGGCCGCACAATCCGCTCAGCCGCCCGCTCTCACCGCGCTCAGCACCAGGAAGCCGGCATACGACGCCAGCAGCAGGCTGCCTTCAAGGCGTGACACGGTCTTGTTGAAGCTCCGGCTGATGGGCACCAGCGCGAGGGCCAGCAGGCCCATGTAGGCCAGCGGCACGGTGAACGATGCGTCGGCGACTGGCGGCGCGATCAGGCCGGTGACGCCAAAGATGAACCCGGCGTTAAAGAGGCAACTGCCGATGGCGTTGCCCATGGCAAGATCTGTCTGGCCCTTGCGGACGGCCATGACGCCCGTGACCATTTCAGGCAGCGTGGTGCCGATGGAGACAATTGTCACGCCCACGATCGCGGCGGGCACGCCCAGCGCCAGCGCGATGCCGCTCGCGCCGTCGCTCGCGAGCGACCCGCCCAAGGAGAGCAGTGCCAGCCCGATGACGAAGAAGAGCGAAATGATCGGCCACGTGAGCAGCTTGGGCGTGTCGGTGGGGTCTGGTCCCAGCGTGTCGGCGGCGGCGGGCGTGGGCGCGGCATCGGTTTGCCGCAAGGCCGCCATGATGGTCCACATGCTGTACGCGCCGAACACGCCCAGCATGATGGCGGCCTGCCACGACGCGAAGCCCACGAACAGCCCGATCGCCGCCATCGTCGCCAGCAGGGCCGCGTTGAGCCAGATCTCGACCTTGATGAGTCGCTCCTGCACCGCCAGCGGCTTGAGCAGCGCGCACACGCCCAGCACCAGCGCCATGTTGCAGATGTTCGCGCCGACGACATTGCCCAGGGCCAGATCGCCCCGGCCCTTGTACGCCGAGATGAGATTGAGCGCGACTTCCGGTGCCGACGTGCCCCACGCCACCAGCGTGAGGCCCACCACCAGCGGCGAGACACGCAGCCGCGTGGCAGCATCGACGGCGGCTGAAACCAGCAGGCGCCCGCCAACCAGCAGGAGAACCAGACCGCCGAGAAATTGCAGTGTGGAGACAGTCATAACGGTAGCGAGTTCCGTGTGTTTCTCGGGCGGAGCGAGAGTCGCGCCGGTCTGCACAAGGGTTGCGGGCCCACGTACCATTTCGATATCGCAAGTTCTAAGGGCTGCGTGCGGTTTCGCCGATTGCCGTGATACCGGGAATGATGCCCGAACAATGGAACGTGCGATCGACAGGTTGGATGGGGCGATGGATGGGAGCCGGTCCGTCAGCGAGCGGCCCGGCACACAAGCAAAGGAATCAGTCATGGGCCACACTTCAACCAACGGACACATGCACACCAACGGCACCCACACCAACGGCACCGGCAAGCCCGCCAGCCCATTCGCCGACAAGGTCGCGATGCAGCACAAGCTCTTCGCCCAGCTCTCCGACATGTTCGGCAAAGAAGTGCCCATGTACGACAAGAGCCTGCTCGTCAACCGCATCACCAACACCGCCGTGTGTGATCTGCTCAGCAAGAAGTTCACGGGCTTTGCCATCAGCCCCGAGCAGATGGAGAAGACCAGCGGCGAGCGGCACGGGGCCATCCGCATCGGTCGCCCCGATGAATACAAGTGGATCACCCGCTTCTTCGCGCAGTTCGCGATGGAGCCACACAACTACTACGACATGACCAGCGTGGGCGCCAAGAGCCAGCCCATCGTCGCGACCGCCTTCCGCAGCAGCGTCAATCCCGAGCACCGCGTCTTCAGTTCGCTCCTGCAGACCGACTACTTCGCGGGTGAAACACGCACACGCATCGAGCAACTGCTCGCCAAGCGCACCGTCTTCAGTGATCGCGCCAAGGAACTGATCGAGAAGGGCGAGAAGCAGGGCGGCCTCTCCGTGGATGATGCTCAGGCACTCATCAAGGAAGGTACCGACCGCATCTTCAAGTGGACCGCCAAAGCCAGCGACCACAACCTCTACAAAGAACTCTGTGACGGCGGCTTCAAGATCGCAGCTGATATCGCGTGCTTCCAGAGCCACCACCTCAACCACCTCACGCCCAACACGCTCTGCATGGATCTGTACACCGCCGCCATGCAGCACACCATGGGCCAGATGGACGAAGCCGCCTTCCGTATGCGTGCCACCCGCGCACTCACGCGTCTGCGCAGCTTCGCTGATCGCGACTGGATGCGCCTGCACTTCCGCCACCTGACGCCCGACGCCATCGCCGCGTTTGGTGACGGCTCAGTCGATGACATGTTCATCGGCGCGCTGGTCGCTGGCCTCGTCGCACGCTTCAAGCGCGATGACGTGCAACTCAGCAAACTCAAGCACGCCGGCTTCAAAGACTTTACCGAAGGTCCCAGCGAAGACACGCCCGTGCTGCTTCGCCAAGACGCGTACAAGGCGTTGACCGAGGCCGTGCAGTTCACCAACCCAGATGGCACCGTGACCGACACCGTGCACACCGCCCGCTTCGGCGAGATCGAGCAGCGCTTCTATGCCACGACCGCCAAAGGCCGCGCGCTCTACGACAAGTGCCTCGCCGTGGCCGACGCCGCCCGCGAGAAAGACCCCAGCCTGCCCAAGCGCGACTTCGCCGCGTACGAGTCGCTCTACGCCGAACCCTTCAAGGCGTTCCCCAAGACCATGCGCGAGTTGCTGAACGCCGGCATGATCTACGGCCGCTACGGCGCGACGCCCAAGGGCCAGAGCGTGAGCCCCGCTTCGCTTCCCACCGATCGCTTCGCGCTCGTTGAGCAAGGCTTCGCCCGCGTTGAAGGCCTGCGCTATGAAGACTTCCTGCCCGTCAGCGCCGCAGGCATCTTCGCCAGCAACCTCAACCAATACGGCACCAAGAGCACCGCCGCCGTGAAGCCGCAGTACACCCAGGCCCAGCTCGAAGCGGTCATGGGCCGCAGCATCATCAGCACCGACGAGCAATACGAAGCTATTGAGGCCGCCTCGCTGCTGCAGATGTACAGCAAGCTGGGCTTGCTCGACAAGCTGCCCGCTGGCGAACGCCAGGCGATGGAGCGCGCAGCCAGCAAGGCTCCGCAGGGTGCGATGGCCGAAGCGCTGGTGTAAGTCACACAGTTGGGTGCATCGCCCATCAACATTCGTTCACTGCCGGCGACTACATGGTCGCCGGTTTTCATTTGTGTGAACGAGTCGTGCAAAACATCTCCCATCATCGCGCTGATTCTCTCTGCGCATCGCATTCGCTCTTGCATCTCACTCGCGCTTTCGCTAGTCTGCTCGCATGAGCAACATGACTTTCACCGTTGATCCCGTCGCCGCCGCCACACAAGATGTCGCAAGCAAACTGTGCGATCTATGCTCGCGTGGCGAGCACGACAAAGCAATGAACGACCTCTACGCCGACAACGCTCGCCACGTCGAGGTCATGGCCATGCCAGGCAGCCCCTGGCCGCGCATCATCGAGGGCAAAGCCGCCCTGCAGAAGTACAGCGAGGAGTGGGCCAAGACCACCACCGTGCACAGTTGCACCATCGGCAAGCCGCTGGTCAACGGCGATCAATTCCTTGTTGAGATGACGATGGACGCCACGCACCACGACGGTCCGATGGCCGGCCAGCGCATGCAGATGAGCGAGCAGTGTCTCTACACCGTCAAGAACAGCAAGATCGCCGAAGCGAAGTTCTTCTACTCCTGCGGCTGAACGCGCAGCGAGATCGAAACAACTCGCGTTCTATCGCAAGGCGAGCCAACCGGCTCGCCTTGTTGCGTTTCATGCCCCGTGCTTCACATACCCGGCACACGCACCAGTCCGGGTCCGGGCTTCACCATGATCGCCTTGGTGTAAGCAACCTGAAAACCCATGCGGCGCACATTGCGCTCCGTGCCCGCGCCTGGCAAGCCACCAATGGTCGCGACACTCGCGCCGCGATCTCTCGCAAACGCCAGCCGCGCTGCGATGAGTGCCTGCTGAATCCCGCGACGTCGAAACGCTGGCAAGGTTGAAAGTCCAAACAACGCTGCAATCGTCCCGCGGGGCGTTTGCATTACTTCGCACGCTCCCGCGGAAGCCGGCACACCGTCGATCATCGCCAGAAAGCCCCACGTGCGCTGGTGCAACGCGCAGCGCTTCGCAAGTGCAAGCTCATCATCTGTCGGATCGCGCCCGTCAGGCAAGAATCCGCTGACCGATGTCCACGCAAACGTGTGCAGCAATCCGGCGTCATCTTTCGGCACGATCACGATCTGCAAGCCTGCCGGGGTGTCGTGCAGTGCAGCAAACTGTTCGTCTCGATGTAACTCGCGAAACAAAACCGTTTCAAATCCGCGCACAGTCCATCCGCGCGATTCGAGCTGTGCGATAAACGCCGGATGCGCATAAGGCGACAGCTCTATCCGCGGCTCGAGCCCCTTCTCTGTGAAAAAAGTCTCCGCCAGCGCAAGCTCATCCTCGCTCACTGCGCCATCCAGTCCCGCGCCGCACACAAAGTTGCACCACGTTCCCGGCTTGCCGCGGGCCATCGTGCCGCCCGCAAACGGCCTCGCTTCATCAGCCACATCAGCCACGCCCGCCGCGATGCGAGCCTCTTCCATGTGAGCAAGTTGCTTCAGATCAATCATGCCGCCCTCACTTCCATCTCGCGCGACCAGCGCGTTTGCAGCCCTGACCATCATAAACTCGCGACATGGACCAACTCACGACCGGCACGCTTCTCGCCGTCACTGTCGGCAACACCCGCACGCGACTGGGTCTCTTCCGCCCCGCCGCCACCCAAGGCGGTGAACTTATTGAAGCAGCCAGCCACACCAACGCCGACCTCGCAGCCATCGCCAAGCACGCACGCGAACTACTTGCCAGCGACCACGGCGCGAGCATCGTTCTCTCGTCCGTGAGCAACAAGACCGCCGACGAACTGGAAAAACTGCTCCGCGCCGAAACGGGCGAGGAAACGTATCGCTTCGGTCGCGATCTGCTCATCCCCGTGCGTACCACGCTGGATGACGAAAAGACGGTGGGCCAGGACCGCCTGCTCTGCGCGCTCGCCGCGTACAGCAAAGCCAAGCAGGCCTGTGTCATCGTCGATGCAGGCACCGCCATCACAGTCGACTTCATCGATGGCGAAGGCATCTTTCAGGGCGGCGTCATCGCGCCCGGTTTGCACATGATGCTCGCCAGCCTGCACGAACACACCGCCGCCCTGCCGCAGATGGTCTTCACCAAGCCTGACGCGCAGCGCGGCGTCTTCGGCAAAGACACCCGTCACGCCATGCTGCTGGGCGTGCAGAACGCGGCGCAAGGGCTCGTGCGACTCGTCGTGGAGCGCTACGCCGAGGCCTACGACGCCTATCCGCAGATCATCGCCACCGGCGGCGATGCCCCGACACTCTTTGAGAACGACGAAGTCGTGGAGCACGTGGTCCCCGACCTGCAACTCATGGGCATCTATGAGGCATGCCGGCGCAACCTCAGTCCCGATGGCGGCCTCGACGCCATGGACGATGCCGACGACGCGGATGACCTGTGAACGCTTCGCACACGCAAGCCATCACCTGGCGCATGCTCACGCCCGGCACCCACGCGGGCGCGATCGCGATGTTTTGGCTGCACGCCGCCGATGCCGCAGTGTTACAGCACGCCATGCAGCAGATGCAATTGCGTGAACTGGCCGTGGGGCAGGTTGCGCTGCGCTCGCTCTTCGCCATTGATGAAGCTCTCGCGACGCGCGTGACCGACACCACGCTCCTGCTCATGCCTCACGGCAGCGTCGCCGGCACGCGCGCAATCGCCCGCCACCTGCATTCACTTTTCGGCGAGCCCGCGCCCGATGCCGCATTGCCGGCGACCGCATGGTTCCCCGAAGCACGCAGCGAGATCGAAGCCCGTGCCCTGCTCGCTCTCACTCGCGCGCCCAGCCGTCTCGCGGTCGACGTGCTCCTCGCACAGCACGACCTGTGGAGCCGCCCCGGCGCGACCAGTTCGCCATCGCGCGACGCCGCGCTCAATCACCTGCTCACACCCCCGCTCGTCATCGCCATCGGCCCCAGCAATATCGGCAAGAGCACGCTCATCAACGCCTTGGCCAAGCGTCACGTCAGCATCGTCGCCGACGAGCCCGGCACCACGCGCGATCACGTGGGCGTGCTGCTCGACTGCGCGGGCCTGACCGTGCAGTACGTCGATACGCCGGGCCTCCGAGAAACAACCGACGCCGAAGAACTCGCCGCCCGCGCCAGCGCCATGCAACTCGCCTCGCGCGCCGCCCTCCTCATCCTCTGCGGCGACGCCACCACACCGCCGCCCGTCGCGAGTCAGTTCGCCGCAATACCTCACCTCACCGTCGCCCTGCGCAGCGACCGAGGCCTCCCGAGTTGGCCCGCCGACATCCACACCTGCGCGGGCACTGGCGGCGGCCTCCCCCAACTTATCGCCACCATCCGCGACACATTGGTGCCGCCGCACCTGCTGGCGCAGCCAACGCCCTGGCGGTTCTGGTAGTGGGGGGAACGGAGAACAGAGGGAAGAGAGCAGAGAACAGTGTTGGCCCACATCAGTAAGCCATGCGACCCTCGCCGCCCGCTCTCCGCTCTCCGCTCTCCGCTCTCCGTTCTCCGTTCTCCGTGCTCCGTTCTCCGTTCTCCGTTCTCCGTTCTCCGTTCTCCGTTGTCCGTTGTCCGTTCTCCGTTCTCCGTTCTCCGTTCTCCGTTCTCCCTTCCCCGCTCCCCGCTCCCCGCTCCCTACACTCCCCACCTATGGCCACCGACGACCGTCGTGATCTCCAAATCCGCGAACGTGCGGGTCTTGAAGAGTCGCTGATCAATCAGGACTTCAAGGACTTTCTGCAGCGCTGGGGCGGCCCCATCCTCACCGTCGTCGCCGTCGCCGCCATTGGCTATGTGGGCTACCAGAAGTGGCAGCAGCGCAAGGACACCGTCACCACCGACGCCTTCAACGCCCTGAACCAGCAACTCGAGTCGTCGAATCCCTCCCCCGAGAATCTGCTGGGCGTCGCTCTCGACCACGCGGGCACGCCGGGCGTCGCCGCTGCCGCTCGCCTCGCCGCGGCTGATGCGTATCTCAACATCGTGCGTCAAGGCGTCGCCCCCGGCGCGGTGACCAACGAAGACGGCACGCTGCAGAATCCCGAAGACGTGCTCAGCCCCGAAGACCGCGAGAAGAACCTCAAACTCGCCGCTGAAAACTACAAGTGGGTGCTGGACAACAGCGCCGCTGACCCCGCTAAGGCGCTCGACGCCATCGGCGCGCTCTACGGCCTCGCTGCCGTCGCCGAAAGCCGCGGCAACATGGACGAAGCCAAGACCCATTACGAGCGCATCATCACCCTGAGCAAGCCCTGGGGCGAAGGCGGCCACGCCAAGCTTGCGCAAGAACGCATTGACTCGCTGCCCGCCCTCGCCGCGTTGACGGCTCTGCCCGAGAAGGCGATGGTTCCCGCGCCGCTCAACACCGCGCCGCCCGCACCCGCAGCGGAATTGCCCGCCGCCAGCCTGAATTTGGGTGGAGCCGCCGCCGAGCCCCCGGCCGTTGCCCCCGTTGCTCCGGTGGTCGAGCCCACGCCCGCGACCGAACCAGAACCAGCCTCAGCCCCAGCCCCGGCTCCAGCCCCCGCGCCAGCCCCCGAGGAACCCAAGAAGCCCTGACCGCTGGTCCGGCGCTGGCTCTCAGCTCATGCCCTTTCGCAAGCCTCCGAAACCCACCAAGCACGACAAGTCGGCCCGCGAAGACGTCTACGACGCCGGCGGCAAGGTCGATGCCGACGCCATCGTCGCCGCGACGCAGCACGCGCGCGAAGAAGGTCTGGAAGGCGAAGACGACGAGCAGTTACGCCGCGTGCGCTTCGAGTTGCAACACGACCTCGACAAGCGTCTCGACAAGTACCTGACCGATCGCATCAGTTTTCTGTCGCGCACGCAGTTGCAGAAACTGATCGACGATGGCGAAGTGACCGTGAACGGTCGTGTCGCCAAGGCCAGCACCAAGCTCAACAGTGGCGACATCGTCGAAGTGGTCGTCCCCGCCCCGCCCGCCAAAGACATTCAGCCAGAGAACATTCCGCTTGAAGTGATGTACGAGGATGAACACATCATCGTCATCAACAAGCAGCCCGACATCATCGTGCACCCCGCTCGCAGCGAGAACACCGGCACCATGCTCGGCGCGCTCGCGTGGCACCTCAAGCACAATGGCAGCGGCTCACTCTCCAGCGTGGGCAAAGACTTCGCGAGGCCCGGCGTCGTGCATCGCCTCGATCGCGATACCAGCGGCTGCATCGTCTTCGCCAAGACCGATGAGGCTCACTGGAAGCTGGGCCACAGCTTCGAACACCGTCGCGTGGATAAACGCTACCTCGCCGTGGTGCACGGCTTTGTCGAGCCGGAGAACTTCGTCATCGACCTTCCCTTGGGCCCGCACCCGTCTCGCGAAAAAGGCTACCGCGAGAAGTACGTGGTGCGCCACGACGAACTGGGCAAAGAGAGCGTGACCGTTGTCCGCGTGCGCGAGCGATACGACGTGGGAAGCGAACCCGCGACCGAGCGAACCAGCGAACGAGGACAAGACACCTCGTCCCTTCGTCACTCCGTCACTGCGTCACCTTCCGCAGGCTGGTCCGCTCCAGAACTCCCCAAGACCGCCAACCTCCAGCGCACGCATACCAATCTGTTCGAGGCCGAGATGCAGCGATTCTCGCTGGTCGAGCTCGAACTCAAGACCGGCCGCACCCACCAGATTCGTGTGCACCTGTCGCACAACATGTGGCCCATCGTGGGCGACGACATGTATGGCGGCAAAGCCGTCGGCCTCACCGCCGACACGGTCGACGCGAAGCCCGCGAAACCAGCCAAGGCCGCGAAGGCGGCAAAGAGCAAAGCCGCTGCCGGCACGCTGATCGCCTACCCCAAGCCCGACAGCATCACGCCCGGCACCACGCCCTTGATCGCTCGCCAAGCCCTGCACGCCGCCCTGCTCAGCTTCGATCACCCCATCACCGGCAAGCGCCTCACCTTCACCGCGCCACTGCGAGGCGACATGGCAAATCTTGTCGCCGCTCTGCGTGCCCGCAGCAACGGAGGCGAACAACTCGCCGCCCCCGGCGCAACCGTGGATATCACCAAACGCTGACCGCGCGACGCGTGCCCTCGCACGCAGGCACTTTGCACGCCGGCACCCCTGCCCTGGCACTTCTCCGCGCGTAGCATCCTCCGCCGATTCCTGCCTCGTCGGCTCAGGAGCCTGCCATGCCAGTGCGGATGGAGCTTTCGCGAATCCTCATTCGCGAGCTCAACGACTACCAGATCATCGAACTGCGTGAAGTCACGCAGGACGGCGATGACATCGCGCAGAAGGAGAACGGCCGCTCGTTCCCCATCGTCATCGGTCTGCCCGAGGCGCAGGCCATCGAGCGCCGCCTCAAGGGCATCGCCATCAAGCGCCCCCAGACGCACGACCTGCTCGCCAACGTCATCGAACAGCTCGGCGGCAAGCTCGAGTCCATCAGCATTCACGATCTCGCCGACCACACCTTCTTCGCCAGCCTCGACGTTCGCCTCAAGGACGGCCAGCTTGTGAAGATCGACAGCCGCCCCAGCGACGCCATCGCTCTGGGCATCGCCGGCAACGTGCCTGTCTACGTGGCCGAGCACGTGCTCGAAGCCGCCAGTAAGGATGACAAGCCCGAATGAATCGCAGCGACAGCAGCACCGCTCCCACGGGTGATCCTCGCGCCGACGCCGTCCCAGCGCACGACCGCTCCACCCACGTCGCGCCCAAGGTCTATCTCACCGCTGACATTCCCGCCATCGGTGGCCTCATCAAGCAGCGTCCCGAGGACTTCCTCGTTGACGAATTGCCCGCCTACGCCCCCTGCGGCGAAGGTGAACACATCTACATGCTCATCACCAAGCGCATGATGAGCACGATGCAGATGCTCGATGTGCTCGCCAAGCACTTCAAGGTGCGCAGCAAAGACATCGGCTACGCAGGCCTCAAAGACAAGCACGCCATCACGCGCCAAGTCGTCTCGATCTACGCTCCCGGCAAGAAGATCGAAGACTTTCCCATGCTCCAGCACGAGGCGATAGGCGTCAACTGGGCCGACTACCACACCAACAAGCTCCGCCCCGGCCATCTCTCCGGCAATCGCTTCAGCATCAAGATCCGCAACGTCAACCCCATGCACGTGCGACACGCTCTCGCGTGTCTCAAGCGACTGCAAACCACCGGCGTGCCCAACCGCATCGGCGAGCAGCGATTCGGCATGATCGGCAACAACCACCTCATCGGCCGCGCCATCATCACGCAGGACTACGCCGCCGCCGTGCGAGAACTGCTCGGCCCCAGCGCGGCTTTCCCGCACTTCAACGCCGAAGCACGCGCACTGTTCACGCAAGGCAAGTATCGCGAAGCCATCATGGCCTATCCGCATGACGCACGGACGGAGTGCCGCGTGCTCAACCAGCTCGCGCAGGGCCGCAGCGAGCGCGATGCAATCCTCTCGCTCGATGACACCACGATTCGCTTTTACCTGACCGCCTTCCAAAGCGCCGTCTTCAACGCCGTGCTCGACGAGCGCCTCGCCGCAGGCACGCTTGCGACATTGCACGAGGGCGACGTGGCCCTCAAGCACGAGAATCACGCGGTGTTTCTGGTTGATGCGGCGACACTCGCCAGCGATGCAGAGCCCACCACCGGTGGAACGGGCCTGCAGTCCGTTCCAGAAGATGTCAACGACGAATCTGATGCAGGCATCGCGCCGCAAGCACCCCGCGCACACACCGGCACGCTCGCATCGCGTCTCCAGTCCTTTGACCTCTCTCCCAGCGGCCCCATGTGGGGCTCTCGCATGCTGCAAGCCACGCACACCGCGGGCGATGTGGAGCGACGCTGCCTCGCCGCCCTGGGCGTCACGCCCGAAGACATCGCACGGCACGACACCACGTCGCGCTGGCCCCTCGAAGGCAAACGCCGGCCGCTGCGCGTGCCCATCACCGACCCCGAAGTCGAAGGCGGCGTGGATGAACACGGCGCGTACATCCGCTGCGCATTCGAACTGCCGCGAGGCAGCTTCGCGACCGTCGTGATGCGAGAACTCATGAAGCCTGCGGACACGCTTGCCGAAGATGAGCAGTAACAAATGCGGCTCGAACTGAGTACCGCAACTCGCAGAAGTCAGGTGTGCTCCATGCCACCTGCCAAGTTGCTCGTCTCACGGGCACTCGCTGCCCGCGAGAACGTTGAAGAAGTCCAGCACGTCCTGATCCTCCGGGAACACGCCGTTGTTGTTGAAATCAATGTCGTTGCACGCGCCGCACTCTGCGCCCGCCAGCACGCTCAAGTAGTCCGCCACGTCCAGATCTTCAGGAAAGACGCCGTTGTTGTTGAAGTCGATATCGTCGCATCCGCACGGATCAATCGCGGCAGGCGCGAGCACCACATTGTCGAGGCGTCCGTTGTCGCTGCCGCTGCGATACTCAATGCGGAAGCGAATCGCCGTCAGGTTTGCAAGCACCGCGTCGAAGTTGGCCTGTGTCGCCAGCGCGCCATTCTGATTGTTCAGGCGCCAGCCCGAACCCGGACTCAGCACCGCACTCCGCGTGGTCCATGTCGCGCTGTTCACAGGCGTGGGCACGTCGTACGCAAGTGTCAGGCCCCCGCCGATGAGATAGATGTCAGGCTCACTCAGGCCCGCACCGCCAGTGATGTTGACGTACATGTCAAAGCTCAGCGTGCCGCCTGCATAGCACGACTTGTTACCGAGGAACGCCGGGCCGGCCTGAAACCCCCAGATCACGCCCGAAACGTCATCGACCGCCGTGATGCATCCGCCAGGATTGCCCAGCGTCGCGTTCCAGCCAAACTGCAGCGCATCGTTGTAGACGTTGAACCCGGCGGCGTTGCTGTCAAACGCTTCCACAATCGTCGGTGTTGCAGCATGAACCGATGTCGACGTAGCGCCGATGCACAACATGGACATGAGAAGGCGAGTGAGGTGAACGCGCATGATGCAGCTCCAGGTTCGTGCCAGGAATTCAGATCGTCCCGTGTTCGCACGAGACATCTCTCATAGCTGCCGTATGCGTCGCCTCTGACAAAATGTCTTAAATGACACGAAACCTGCACGAAAGCGCACTGCCACCCCTGTTTCCAACGCCGGAACACGGGGTTGCATGGCGTTCTCTCAATCAGGTTCTCCGCGGCGAATGTCGCGCGGCCGTCTACTCACCCGGAATGTACGAAATCGTCCCTTCCCACGGGCTGCTCGCCGTCGCGTACAGCTTCTTGGCGATGCGCCCCGCGAGATAGCTCTGTCGCCCCGCAGTGATGGCGTGCCGCATCGCGTGCGCCATCAGCACGGGGTTCTTTGCATGCGCGATCGCCGTGTTCAGCAGCACGCCATCCGCGCCCAGTTCCATCGCGATGCTCACATCACTCGCGCTGCCCACGCCCGCATCCACGATCACCGGATACGTCGGATCGCCCTGCTTGAGCAGCTCCAGACACAGCAGAATGTTGTTGCGATTCAGCACGCCCTGCCCGCTGCCGATGGGGCTGCCCGCCGGCATCACGCTCGTCGCGCCCGCTTCTTTGATGCGCAGCGCGGCGATGGGGTCATCGCTCGTATACGCCAGCACTTCAAAGCCCTCTTTCACAAGCTCGCGCGTCGCTTCCACCGTGCCCATGGGGTCAGGCAGCAGCGTCTTCTTGTCGCCCAGCACTTCCAGCTTCACCCAGCTCGCGCCGGGGTTGCCAAGTTGCTCCAATATGTCACGGCCCAGCATCGCCACGCGAATCGCATCACTCGCGCTGAAGCACCCGGCGGTGTTGGGCAGAATCGTGAGGCGCTTGGTGTCGATGAAATCCAGCAGACTCTGGCCCTGCTCGTTGTACAGACGCTCACGCCGCACCGCAACCGTCGTCACTTCGCAGCCGCTCGCGGCGAGCGCGTCGCGCATCGATTCGTGGCTGGGGTACTTGCCCGTGCCCGTGAACAGCCGGCTCTGAAACGTGCGCGTGCCGACACGCAATGGCTTGTCGGCGGGATCGGCGAGAGACACAACGGAAGAGGAGGTCATGGGCGATTGTTGCGCGCTTTCGCCCGGGCGAGGAGCCGAATCGTTCCGATCATCGCTTCGACCGTGGGAACATGCGAGGGCAGTTGCAGATCAAGTTCGTGTGATTTGCGACTGGCCGCGGGCTCGAGCAGACACTGCACGCGACCGTCTGGCACCTGCAGATGCCACACGAACCGAACACCGGTGCGCTCGCGAGGAGTGCCCACGTGCATCGGCTGCGTGATCAGAAACCGCTTGCCCCGTGCATCACCCAGGGTCACAGGCGTGACCTGTGCCGTCATGCCCGCCGCCGCGAACTCGGCTTCATCCGCGAAGGCTTCCTCCGCATGCAGCGACTGCATCGAGGCCATCGCCTGCTTGGGCAGCGTCACGACGGCACAACTGCCGCGACCGAGAAACTTGAACGTCCAGCCCGGCGACGGCAGAAAGCAGAACGCGGGCCGCGAGCGGACACGCTTGCTCACTTTCTTGCGATCATCCGCGGTCAGCTCATCGCCACTGAGTGACGCGCTCATCAGAATCATGAACACGGTCGCAAACGGCGCGTGCTCTGGCTTGGTGCACTCACCGATATGCTGCTTGACCCACGCCTGATACTCACTCGCCAGCGTGTCTCGCAGCCGCGCGTTCACTGCGCCGTCCACGGTGTACGCGTTCATCACGCTGTCCATCGCCGCGGTCGGTCCGCGGCCTGCAAGAACCTCTTCGAACGCCGCTTTCAGCGGCGAGAGCGACTCGGGCATCGTCGAGATGAGCCGCCGCACTTCGGTGGTTTGCTCTGCCGTGAACTGCATGCGTTCACCCGCCGCCCACCAGCGACACAAGCTCAACATGGTCGCCGTTCTGCAGCGTGGTTGCTTCATGCAGCGCACGCCGCACCAGCTTGCCGTTCACTTCGGCAGCGACAGCTTGCTGGCCCATGCCCAGCGATTCAATCAGTTGACGTAGCGACAGATCACGCGTGAGAGGCATGGCTTTGCCATTCACAACAATGCTTGGTGATGCGGCAGCTTCACTGGACATAGCACAACCGTTGCCACCAGACACGCAAGAGCTTTAGAGCTCCAGCAGCATGCGCTGCGGATCTTCAATGCACTGCTTGACCTTCACGAGGAACTGCACCGCCTCGGCGCCGTCGATGATGCGGTGGTCGTAGCTGTGGGCGAGGTACATCATCGGGCGAATCGCGACCTGGCCGCTGCCCGTGGGGTACTCCATGGGCCGGTTCTTGATGGCGTGCATGCCCAGAATGCCGCTCTGCGGAGGATTGAGAATGGGCGTGCTCATGAGGCTGCCGAAAACGCCGCCATTGGTGATGGTGAACGTGCCGCCAGTCATGTCTTCGATGGTCAGCTTGCCGTCCTTCGCCTTGGTCGCCAGTTCCTTGATGCCCTTCTCGACATCAGCCAGGCTCATCTGGTGCGCGTTGCGCAGCACCGGCACCACCAGTCCCTTGGGCGTGCTCACCGCGATGGCGACATCGCAGTAGTCGTGCTTCTCAATCGCGAGGTTGCCCTGTTCATCTTCAACGATGTAGCTGTTGACAGCGGGGAAGGCCTTGAGCGCGGTACACACCGCCTTGACGAAGAAGCCCATGAAGCCCAGGCCAATGGCGTGCTTCTTCTCAAACTCTTCCTTGTACGTCTTGCGCAGTTCCATCACCGGGCCCATGTCCACTTCGTTGAAGGTGGTAAGCATGGCGGCGGTGTGCTGAGCCTGCACCAGACGCTGAGCGATGCGCTGACGCAGGGGCGTCATGCGGTCGCGCGTCACGTTGCGCGACCCGCTGGCGTGCGTCGCGGCAGCGGGCGCCGCAGCAGCTGCGGTCGTGCCGTTCGCGCTGCCCGGCTGGTGGCTCTGCATGTACGCGAGCACATCCTGCTCACGAATGCGCCCGCCCGCGCCGGTGCCCACAACCTTGCCCAGATCAACGTGGTTCTCATCTGCGAGCTTCTTCGCCAGCGGCGTGGCGCGGACATCTTCACCCGCGCCGTGCGCTGCTGCAGGCGCAGGCGTCGACGCGGCAGCCGGAGCCGCCGTGGCCACCGGCGCGCTGGCCTTGGGCTCGGGGCTCGCCGCCTTCGCTTCGGCCTTCGCCGGAGCCGCTGCCGAAGCGGCAGGGGCCGCACCTTCCGCGATGCTGCCGACCACTTGGCCGATCTTCACCGTGTCGCCGGCCTTGGCGTTCTGCTTCACGCTGCCCGCGGCCGGCGCGGGAATCTCCATCGTCACCTTGTCCGTCTCGAGTTCGAGCACGGGCTCGTCGCGCTTCACGAAGTCGCCGTCGTTCTTCAGCCAACGGCTGATGACGCCTGACGTGACGCTTTCGCCTGCCTGCGGGATGATGATGTCGATGGGCATGAGAGGTTTCCGATTGAGCGACCAGGGCCAGTCGCGGAGAGACGGAGATGATGCGGAGACAAACGAGAGTAAGGCAGTCGAGGCACGAACTGCTCATGACGCACGGTCGCGTCACGAGCATCACACTTTATCGTTTAGCGGCAGGTCCGGACTTGGACTTGTCGTCAGCCTTGCCATCCTTGCTCGCGCCGCCGGGCAGCGGCGCGATCGCGGCGTCAAGCAGAGCGGTCTGTTCCTTGCCGTGGCCCTTCTCGCTGCCGATCGCGGGGCTGGCGCTGGGCTTGCGGCCGATGTACGAGAGGTTGATGCCCAGCAGTTCGCGGAACGCATCGGTGATGTAGAGCCACGCACCGGCGTTGCGATGCTCTTCCTGCACCCACACGCGCTTGGCGCTGGCGGGGTAGCGGGCGTCGATCTTCTTGGCAAGATCCACGTGCAGCGGGAAAAGCTGCTCAACACGCACGATCGCGATGTCGCTGCGGCCCGTCGCTTCGCGGCGTTCCTTGAGTTCGTGGTAGATCTTGCCCGAGCAGTAGATCACCTGCTTCACGTTCTTGGCATCAACCGAAGCATCATCGATCAGATGCTGGAAGCTGCCAGTGCTGAGTTCATCAATCGTGCTGGTCTCGATGCGCAGGTACTTCTTGGGCGTCATCACGATCAGCGGCTTGCGAATCTTGCGAAGCGCCTGACGACGCAGCATGTGGAACGTCTGGGCTGCCGTGGAGGGGTAGCAGACTTCCATGTTGTCATCTGCGCACAACTGCAGGAAGCGTTCAAGGCGTGCGCTGCTGTGCTCGGGGCCCTGGCCTTCGTAGCCGTGGGGCAGCAGCAGCACCAGACCGCCCCAGCGGGCCCACTTGGTCTCGCTGCTGGCCAGCCACTGGTCAATCATGATCTGAGCGCCGTTCGCGAAGTCGCCGAACTGGCCTTCCCACATCACCAGCGCCTTGGGCTGGCCGCGGCTGTAGCCGTAGTCAAAGCCCATCACGCTGTATTCGCTCAGCGGGCTGTCCCACACATCAAACTTGGCTTGCTTGTCGGCGGGCACGATGCGGTTGAGCAGCGTGACGCGCTCACCCGTCTTCTCATCGCGCAGCACGGCATGGCGCTGCGTGAACGTGCCGCGACGGCAGTCCTGGCCGCTCAGACGCACCGGGTGGCCGTCAAGCAGCAGCGTGCCGACAGCGATCTGCTCAGCATCGGCGTGGCTCAGCTTCTTGCTGGTGGGCAGACCCGCGCGGGCCGCGAGCATTGCCTTCAGCTTGCTGTTGACGTTGAAGCCTTCGGGGGCGGTGCCCATCGTGCTACAGACGCGGGCGATAGTCTGCGGATCAACCGCGGTCTTGGGGCTTTCGAAGGTGTACTCGCCGGTGTAGCCATCCCACTGGCCGCCGCCGGGCGGAGGCACGGGATTGACCGGCTGAGCCTTCGCCTTAGTCTGACCCGCATCCAGTTCAGCAAAGATGCGATCAACCACGGCTTGGCTTTGCTCGGCGGTCACAAGACCAGCAGCGGCGAGGCGGCGGCGGTAGTTGTCCGCGGGGCCTTTGTCGTTGGAGACGTATGAGTAGAGCTGGGGCTGCGTGTAGCGGGGCTCGTCGGCTTCGTTGTGGCCGTGACGGCGGAAGCACACAAGGTCGATGAACACGTCGCGCTTGAATTCCTGGCGGTAGTCCACTGCGAGCTTGGTTGCACGAACCACGGCTTCGGGGTCGTCGCCGTTCACGTGGAGGGCGGGAGCGTTGACGATCTTGCCCACGTCGGTGCAGTACGCGGTGCTGCGGCCATCTTCGGGGTCAGTCGTGAAGCCGACCTGATTGTTGACGACCACGTGAATCGTGCCGCCCACGTCGTAGCCGGGCAGCTTGCTCATGTTGAGACACTCGGCGACAACGCCTTGACCGATCACGGCGGCATCGCCATGGAGCATGAGGCTGATGACGCGGGTCTTGCTGACATCACCCAGAATGTCCTGCTTTGCGCGGGCCTTGCCCATGACGACGGGGTCCACGCTCTCGAGGTGGCTGGGGTTGTTCAGCATCGAGAGGTGAACAAGCCCGATCTTGTTGCCGTTGGCGTCGATGACGGGTTGGTCACCCGAGTAGCCGCGGTGGTACTTCACGTCGCCGGCCGCGCCGGTGACGCTGACCTGCGTGCCCATTTGCCACGCGTCTTCGAATTCGGTAAAGAGCTTCTGCGAGTCTTTGCCCAGGAAGTTGCACAGCACGCTGAGGCGGCCGCGGTGGGGCATGCCCATGATGATCTCGCCAGTGCCGTGTTCACCCGCGCGCTGTGCGAGGGCTTTGAGTAGGGGGATCAGTGCGTCGCCGCCTTCGAGGCTGAAGCGCTTTTTGCCTTGGTAACGGATGCCGAGGAACTTGTCGAACTGCTCGGCGGCGGTGATCTGTTCCAGGATCGTCATGCGCTCGCGCGAGGAGATGGGGGCGAGGAAGTCGGCGCCTTCGAGCTTCCTTTGGAACCACGCGCGCTCGGTCTCGTCGGGCGAGTGCATGAACTCGATGCCGATTGCGCCGCAGTACGTAGCTTCGAGCTTGGCGATCAGGTCGCGGACGGTCAGCGCGCCGAAGGGGGTCGCGACGGTTTTGGTCATCTCGGCATCGGTCAGGCCGATCTTTTTGGCGTCGAGCTTGTCGGGGCGCGCGCGGGGGCGGTGGAAGGGGTCGATGTCGGCGGCCAGGTGGCCCAGGTCGCGATAGCCGCGGATGAGGGCATCGGCCTTGCGCTGGGTGTCATCGACGGGCGCGCCGGGGCGGGCGGGGCCGCTGGCGAGGTCAAAGCCCGCAAAAAACTGCTGCATATCCGCAGGAACGCTGGCGGGGTTCTGCAGGTAAAGCTTGTACTGGTCGTCGAGGTAATCGGCACTCCAGCCGTTGACGGCGGGGCGATTAGCTCGGAGGAGAGAAGCAGATTGCGATGCAGTCATGACGAGTCCTTCGTGTGCCGCGCAGGGCACAACCGCGGGGCCGAACGAATGCCGTTCGGAGAACTCGGCAGTATAGGGTGGGGAGGGGAAGGGGGGTGAAATGCGCGCTCGCGAAGAAGCGAGCGCGGGGGAGTAAAGGAGTACCGGGGCCGCTTTCGCGGCCTCGGTTCTTTTGTGGAAACAGGCAGGCTTGGGATTTCCGCGTGCGTGGGATGATCGCCACGCTTTGGTTGCCCAAAGCGTGCAAGCGGCTGGCGCACCGGAATCGGCGGGCTTGGGCTTGTCTCGCTTGCGCGAGACTTCGTGGCTTGGTCCACGAGGGTCGCGCAGAGTTTGACGTCTGCGCTACCCAGCCGGATCTTGGGTGTCGGCCGCGTTGTGGTGCGGCGTCGTCCAAGAGGTTTTCAAGACCGCTGGTGGCGGGTTCGTTTCCACCGAGGGTTTGCTCGCGGGATCATCGGGCGGGTCATGGGCATTGTCGCTGTCGACGTTGCTGCATGATTGCCGCCGCTTGCGCGAGCAGACTGACTCGATGACTCGTGACGGGCCACCAGTTGCGCATTTTCTCAGATTGTGATTTGCGATGCAAGCGCGAAGTTGGGTACCTACATGAAATGGGCGCACAAACGCGGTGATAGGTGCAGATTTTTGAGCGCGTGTGCTCGCGCGTTGAGGGCATTGTCTCGTGATCTTGCGGGGTTGCTCGGGGTGATCGTTTGGGGTGGAGGGAGTGGCAGGGGGATTACTGGTTCTCTGGCGTGGGGTCTCAAGGTCCGGTGAGAACACGGTTGCAAAATAGCACGATCGTGGTAGCATGAAGGTGTGGCACGCGCGTGGTGTGCCTGTGTGCTGGTCGTTTGTATCGGTCGTGAGAGGAGAGCGTCATGGGCATGGTGCAGCGTTGGGTGCGTGGTGTGGTGGCCGCGGGGATGTTGGCGGTGGTGGGGTCGCAGACTGCGATGGCGCAGAGCGGGGCGGCGTTTACGTATCAGGGTTCACTGAAGGGTGCAGGTGGTGCGCCGGTGAATCAGCCGACGACGCTGCGATTCCAGTTGTTCAGCCAGCAGACGGGCGGGGGCGTGCTTGCTGGGCCGGTGACGCTGACGAACGTGCCGGTGGAGGACGGGTTGTTTCAAGCGAATATTGACTTCGGCAACGCGTTCACTGCGGGACGGGGCGGGTGGCTGGAGGTGGCGGTTGTCGAGGGCAGCACCGTGACGGTGCTGAGTCCGCGGCAACGCATTGGGACGGCGCCGATCGCGGCGGGTATCGCGGGAATCCCGATCGAAGTCGCCGCGCCTCGTGTGGAAGTGTCGAACACTGGCACCACGGTGGGTTCGACGGGGATCGGGCTGGTCAATCCCACGTCATTCTACTTTCCTGTGCGCCGGACGGGCGTGCTGGAAGACGTGACGGTGACCCTGCAATCACTGGGTATTGGTGGGACTCGCGCTCTGCGGTTTGAGGTGTTTCAAGGGATTGGCACCGGTGGAGTTTCGCTGGGATCGGTTGAACGAACCCTGCCCACCACCACTGGTCCGTGGACGGTCAACCTCAGTTCGATGAACATTGGCATGATCGCCAATCAGACTTACACCATTGCACTTACCACCTTGCTCGTTCCGCCTTCGCCGTCTCCTCGGCTCGTGACCATCTCCAGTGGGCAGTTCGGCACGGGGGCGTTTGACCCTGATGGGCAAGCTATCCATGTGCCGTTTCAGGTGCGATTGCGCACCAACCGCGTGGGCGAAGCGGCCTTTGCGGGCGTTGCTGAATCTGCGAACTTTGCTTTGAACGCGGCGCTGGCGAATGCGGCGACGACGGCGACGACGGCAACCACGGCGACAACCGCGACGACTGCAAACACCGCCACGACGGCGACGACTGCAAACACGGCGCTTTTGCTGCAGTCCAACAATCACAGCAGTCTCAACAGCTTCGAGCTGCGCTTGCGAGGCGCGACGGACATGGATCACGGCTTGGGATGGTTTGGCGGGGTTCAGAACTTCCGTAACTCAGGATTCGCGCCCGACGGACCGGTGCTGTTTGGTCTGCTTGGCGGGGGGTTGGGTACGGCCGCGGGTGGCCCCGGCCTCTTCACGGGACTGGTGGCATTGCGATGGAACAGTGCCGGCAATGTGGGGATTGGCACGGCTGCGCCGGGGGCGGGTGGATTCCGGCTTGAACTGCCCAATACCGCGGCTCCGGCGGGGCAGGGGCGGGCCAATGCCTGGGTGACGTACTCGTCGCAGGCGTACAAGCAAGAGATCGAGACGCTGCCGGATGCGATTGCGACGTTGCAGCGGCTGCGCGGGGTGCAGTTTGTGTGGAAGGAGCCGCTGGCGGACGGCACGCAGAAGCATGACATCGGGTTCATTGCCGAAGAAGTGGCGGCGGCGGTGCCGGAACTGGCGTGTGTGGATGCGTCGGGCCAGGCCGCGGGGCTGGACTATGGCAAGGTTGTGCCGATTACGGTGGAAGCGATCAAGGCGCAGCAGGAATTGCTGAAGGTGCAGCAGGAGCGCATCGGCGCGCTGGAGGCGCAGAACCGCGAGTTGCTGCGGCGGCTGGAAGCGGTGGAGGGGAAAGTGCGGGAGTGATGGGGCGGGAGCAGTTGGTCTGCAGGTGATGTGGACTGACTGCGTGCCGTGAAGATGGAGTATGCGTGCGAGGGCGCACACTGCACCGGTGAGGCCGGGGGAGTGTGCGCTCTTTTTTGGGTTGTTGGGGTGGGGTGTGAGGG
>VYMG01000130.1_pt1 | contig 38019 bp, 35 predicted proteins | sample 5115261 | NCBI WGS metagenome assembly VYMG01 (sample SAMN12291781, study PRJNA351875) | freshwater metagenome | isolation source: freshwater lake | place: USA: Michigan, Wintergreen Lake | collected 2013-08-08
TTGGGTGTAAGTGGTTGGTGGGGAAGGGGAAGAAGAAGTTGAGATTTTCTGGGTGGGCGGGGCTGGGTTGTGCGGATTTGCGCGCACAAAGGTGGATGTGCTGGTTTGTGCGCGCGCGCGCTTGCGAGAGGATGGGTGATGGATAGTCGTGTGGGGGGTGGTGGTGATCAGCTCGTTGGCTGGGTGTCGATGGATGTGCGCGGTGAGGCGGTGAGATGGCGCGCGCGGGCGCGAGTTGGTGGACTGATGCAAGGAGGACGGGGCTGGGCCCCTTCCTCCCTGCACCCTCCTTCCCCCCGTGGGTGTCGGGCGTGTGTGGAGAGAGGGAAAGACACACAGGCAGGCCGCTGAGCCGGGCAGCCTGTGGCACGTCACTGGGGCGTTGGTGCGGTTGTGCCACCTGCCTAGTAATGAACCTAGATTTATTCGGGGTGAGGGTCAGTTGTGGAGTACGAACCATGAGCGCCGTGACATGGTCGATATGCCGCTTGATCGCAACTCAACCCACCTGTCACTCATCTTAAGTTTGCCTGAGTCCTGCGTACGTAGTTGCACGCGCAGTGTATCGCACGACTCCAGACCATCAATTCGCCAGAAGGCACCCCAAATGCAGTATTCCGCTGCCGTCGATGAGTTGCGGTCTGTAATGGTGTGTTGTACCGAAAAGAACATGGGGCTCCATTGCGTGTGAGGAATTCGCTCCACGGCGTATTGCCTGGTCATTGGGACGAGTTCTCCTGATCGACGGCCAGCGCAAGCGATGCCGAGTCCTTCGCCACGAAACGAAAACCAAGACGAGAGCGAGGCTGCATGTCCATACATCAGGGACTCAGAATTCCAGCCATGTCGATCTGGCGTATAGCCCATCACAACACAGTACACGTCTTCATTCACATGACTCACAGCAAGTGGAACGATGTAGCCCGGATAATGACGATCGACTGCGAGATGTGCTAGACAGGGTCGTACCACTTCGAGGGTCGCCATCGTCGGCGGTTGTTGTAAGCGGCGAGGGCCGCAGCCGTGCAACATAAGTGTCACACAGAAAAGGATAAGTAGTCCTGTGTACATCGCGATGGTGTATTTAACAGAGTCACCACACATGAAGGTCGCTCCCAGAAGGTTGCGTAGTTGGATTGTGACGCGGTTTAATCCAATGCGGCGGATTTTCTCGAGGATCTGGCCCAAGACAACGGCAGGTGGCACAACTTGACGAACTGACTGACCTCGTGCCACAGGCTGCCGGCTTTGCGGCTGCGTGTGGTTGCGGCTGGCGAGCATGTGTGGGAGATGGGCACACTTGACTCCCTCACGTTGTGGGAATGGTATGTTTCTGGCTGTCGCCGTCGCTCGGGATGGCGATGACTTAGCGAACAGCGCGAGAGTGCGGTGGCAAGGACTGCTGCAGAGTCGGCGGGCTGTCGCACGGATGCGAGGTCAGTTTGGTGGTGAAGTTGTGCGGCCTGCCGTTGTTGCGGCTGGTGACCTGCACCGCTGCGCGGTGCGGTGGGGTTATGCGTGTGGTCCGTGGGTATCGCTTCGCTCAACCCACGGCTATTCACCGGCATCGCGTTGCGATGCAGGGTTGGTTGGTGCCGCTGGCGCGAGGGTGTTGGTGGGGTGGGTCCAGACGCTGGCGCGTCTGGCAACAGACGCTCGCCGCGTTGCGGCGGGGAGGCGGTGGAGCCATGGAAGGCGCAGGACGAAAGGACACACTGGCAGGCCGCGGAGCGGGGCCTGGTGGCATGGCGAGTTGGAGGCTGGGTGTGGGGTAGTTCCACTTACCGGTAGTCACACAAATTGCTGCAGATGTGCCAGCCGCGCGGCGAGCGTTTGTCGCACTGGATGGTGTGCACACCTCTGTCAGGGTGTGCCCGACTTTCTGAACCACACGCATTGAAAGGAATATCTCCATGCAACCGATCATCCGCTCCGCCGCTATGTCCGTCACCATCCGCACGATTGCGCCCATCGCTCTGGCGATGTTCGCTGGTCTGGCGGTTGCGGGTCCTCTCAACCCGCCGGCAGGTCCGGTCACTTCGACGATGAAAACGCTCACGGAAGTTGAGCCGCGGATCGCGATCAACGCGACGAACACGCCGGGGGATGCCGACGGGACGCCGAGCATGTTCAAGATCACGCAGCCGGGGTCGTACTACCTCACGGGCAACATCACCGGCGTGGCGGGCAAGAACGGGATTGAGATCACCTCGCCCGGCGTGACGATCGATCTCAACGGCTTTTCTCTCAATGGAGTCACGGGCACGCTCGACGGAGTTGTGCTGGTCGGAAACCTCCGAGGCACCACCGTTCGCAACGGAGTCGTCTCGAACTGGGGTGGCGATGGCATTGACACCTACTTGGGCTTCGGGGGAGGCCGCATCGAAAGTGTGATCGCGCACTCCAATGGCGGCGATGGCATCAGGGCAGGCCTTGCCATGACTGTGACGACGTCCGCGGCGACCAAAAACCAGGGCGATGGAATCGTCACCAGCGAGTCGTGCACGGTCATTGGATGCACCGCGTACAGCAACACGGGCACGGGCTTTGTCGTGGGACCCGGCAGCACCGTTGAGAACTGCTCATCGATGGGCAACGACGGACGCGGCTTCTCTGCCGACCTCGGCTCGACCGTGCGAGGGTGCGCAGCCACGGTCAATGGGAGCGATGGCATCTCATGCTCCGTTTCTTGCACCATTCAGAACAACACTCTCTCCAGGAACGGCGTACTTCTCACCAACGGAGCGGGCATCTATGTGACTGGCGGCGACAACCGCATCGAGGGAAACAACTGCTCGGGTGCTGACATTGGCCTTGACATCGCCGCCAGTGGCAACATCATCATGAAGAACACCTGCTCGGGCAACACGAGCAACTGGTCGATCGTCGCGGGCAACGCCGTGGCGCCGATCGTGAACGCGGCCACCAACGCCGCCAGCATCAACGGCAACTCGTACACGGGCAGCCTGGGCAGCACCGACCCCAACGCGAACTTCACCTATTGAGCCTCCACTGCTTCACCGTCTTCTACACCGCTGCGGCGGGCCTGAGTGGCACGCTGCGGAATCTTAAAAGGGAATGCACGATGACAGATGCACACACCATCACACGCACACTGGCCGGGCTGGCGGTGATTGCCCTGCTCGCATCAACCGCGCAGGCACAATCCAACGTCGCTGCGACAGCCAAGTTCTGCTACGCGGAGAACGCGGGCTGGATGAACTGGCGCGATGCGGGCAGCCCGCAAACTTCGCAAGGCGTGCAGCTCAACGCGGCGAGTACGTTTCTGCAGGGCTTTGTCTGGGCTGAAAACGTCGGTTACATCAACCTGGGCGACGGCTCGCCCGCCAACGGCACCGCATACGCAAACCCAACGAGCGGCAGTGTGGTTGGCACGCCCGACTTTGGTGTCAACATCGACCCGAGCGGCAAGCTCTCTGGCTATGCCTGGGGAGAAAACATTGGCTGGATCAACTTCGGCGTCGCCACGCTAGCCAGCAATCAGCAGGCTCGCTTGCAAAGCGACGGCAAACTCCGCGGCTATGCGTGGGGCGAGAACATCGGTTGGATCAACCTGGATAGCACTCAGCAGGGCAAGTACGTCTCCTTCGGTGGCAGCTGCGACATCATCGACTTCAACGGCAATGGCGTCTTTCCAGAAGATCAAGACGTGATCGACTTCTTCAATGTCCTCGCTGGCGGTGTCTGCTCCACCGGCAACTGCCAGGACATCGACTTCAACAACAACGAGGTCTATCCAGAGGACCTGGACGTGATCGACTTCTTCACCGTGCTTGCGGGCGGCCCGTGTTCAACGGATGTGCCGTGAACGAAGAAGACAGTTGAGCACCGTTCGTCGCCAGTTCGTCGTAGATACCGTGAAGGACGCCGATGGAAACTCTCCATCGGCGTTCTTTCATTTCGTTCTTACAAAGCGGCATGACAAATGCAGCGTTCAACGCGGCAGGCATTGGGCGGGCGTGCTGCGGGGAGATGATGTGGGGCCACCGGCAGATCCTGTGACATCTACTACCATCGGTGGCAGTACCGAGTGCATGCAGCGGAGAGTCACGATTCAAGCGTGAGTCAGAACTGGAGACCGAACATGACCAATGTGGTTCTCAGAGTTGTCTGGCTGTCTTGGATCGCAGTGTGTTCGTCGGGGTTTGCCGAGCCGGTGACCAAGGTGCAGCTCGTTGACACATCAGAAGCAGGACGCGAGCTTCTTGCACAACGAGCCGGTGCAAATCCATCCCAGTTGGTCGGAGAGATTCTGGCTCTCTTGCAGTCAGACTCTGAGCTTTCGGTCGAGGGGTCTGAGCAGCGAAAACTGGCAGTGAGGCGACTGTTCTTCACGGCGGATTCTGGAAGTTTTGAGCCCGTGAGCGAAGACCACGTGACCACGCTGTTGAGAGCAGTACCGGTTGACGACGCTCCAGTTGAGTTTCTCGATCAACTGCCGCGATTGCTCGCGGAGAACTCGCCTTATGTCAATCGCGTCGAGTTGAATGCGGCGGTGCAGAGAGGTCTCAACTCAGACAAGGTTGGGTATGTTGTGGCTGCAGCCAACATCACTCGTCGCGTTGGCGGAATGCCTGCTGCGATAGAGCCGCGGCTGCGGGTGCTGCTGACTGATCCGGATGCAGTGGGTACGGATCTGGAGGCCATTGTGTCTCGCCATGATCGGCGAACCGCGACAAGCCCTTCGGTACCGGGGAAAGGCTGGAATCACCCGCGCGAGATGGTGCGAATCGCGTCGGGTGCCGCGCTTATTCGACTCGCGTTGGATGCTTCTCAACCGCTGAACTGGCAGAATCTGGATGTTGCCGCGCGTCGCGCGCTTGCCAGTGCCATGATGATGCACATCAACGAAGCTCGGTCAGTCTTGCCGTTTTCTGAAGCGGATGTTGCACAGGCACTTGCCGCCCTGCAGGTTTCTTTCGGTCTGCAAGATGGTGCCGCATGGGCTGACTGCGGCGTTGTCAGTGGCGTGAGGGTTGCGGCTGATCAACTGACGAACCAGCAATCAAAGGATGCAGCGTGGAACGTGCTGTCAGCGGCGCGCCCCTTGAATGCCGAACCTTGTGTACAAGGGGCCACTACGCGACCTGCGCCGTGATCGTCTCGCGCGTGTGTGCATGAGTCGACTTGCGAAACCTGCGGTGGCCCGCCGAGGCGACTTCATGATGTCATTGACACCATGCCGGGCGGCATGGGGCGATTGTGGGAAGGCAGGGAGGAGAACAAGAGGGCATCAAGGCAGGTGGCATCGAGGCATGAGGCGGGGTGGGGCTTGGGTCAGCGTGTTTCGCGGCTGACGATTTCGCCTTCGATGATGACGCCGATGCATTGCGTGGTGTATTCGAGGGGGTCGCCTGAGTAGAGGGCGAGGTCGCCGTCTTTGCCGAGTTCGATGCTGCCGACGCGGTTGTCGATTTTGAGGATCCTGGCGGCGTCGATGGTGATGGCGCGGAGGGCGTTTTGCATGCCCATGTTGCCTTGGCCTGCGGCGACGCCAGCTTCAAAGAGGACGACGCGGGCCTTGGGGACGTAGTCTTCGAAGCCGCCTTGGATGGCGACGCGGATGCCGGCGTCTTGCAGTTTTTTGGCGGTTTCGGCGCTCTTGTTTTCCAGTTCGCCGTAGCCGCGGGCCATGGTGGGGTGGACCATGACGTCGATGCCTGCGGCTTTGAGTTCGTCGAGCATGATGTATGCTTCGGCTGCGCCGTCGAGGATGATCTTGATGTTGAATTCCTCGGCGACGCGCAGGATGGCGGCGATGTCTTGTGCGCGGTGGGCGGTGACGGCGAGGGGCAGTTCGCCCTTGAGGACGCGGACGAGGGTTTCGAGGCGGAGGTCGCGGTCGGGGCTCTTCTTGGTTTCCTTGTCGTCGTTGGCTTGGTCGTTTGTGTCGTTTGCGTCGGCGGGCTTTTCGAGCTTGCGCTGGTAGGCCTGGGCCTTGAGCAACTGGTCGCGCAGCATGGCGATGGTTTTGGCGCGGGTGCCTGGCGCGCCGCCCGGGCGGTTTGCGCCGGGGCCGATGGTGGCGACGACCATGGCTTCACTGACGACGAGGGCTTCTTCGACGGTGTTGCCGCGGGTTTTGAAGATGGCGGTCTGGCCGCTGATGAGTTCGCCGGGTGCGTGGCCTGTGTTGACGGTGGTGATGCCGTAGCCGCGGAGGTAGGCGACGAGTGGATCGAGGGGGTTGTAGGCGTCGATTGCGCGGAGTTCGGGCTGCATGGGCGCGCTGGTTTCGGGTGGCGGCGGGGCCGATGGCGGCGATCTTGCCATCGGTGATCACGACGACGGCGTTGGTCATGGGATCACCGGCCATGGTGTAGAGGGTGCCGGCCTTGACGGCGACTTGCGCGACTGCGCTGGCGAAGAGAGAAGATGCGCAGAGGAGAAGGCTGGCGACGCACGTGCGGAGTTGCATGGGCGATAGTAGAGGTGGCCTGGTGGCACGAAAAAACCGGTCGCGAGGGCGACCGGTTGGGCGTGATGCGAGGAAGGAGCGTTGGAATCAACCGCCACCCATGCCCGGCATGGCGGACATGATGGACTTGAGGAAAGCATCAGCGGCGGCGGCGGAGTCGGCGAATTCGCCGGCTTCGACCTTGGCAGCGAGTTCGTCGGCGGAGGAGGCCATTTTTTCCATCATGGGGAGGGCCATGGCGGCCATGCCTTCGGCGGCGCCGAGGCCCATCTTCCACTGGCCATCAACCTGCACGGCTTCCATGGGCATGGGCGAGCCGGGGAGGTTGATGAGGACGGTTTCGCCACGCATGGCGTAGGAGATGGAGGCGGGGTCGATGGCGGCGAGGTCGTTGGCCTTGAGCATCTGGGCCATCATGCCGCCTTGAGGGGTCTTGCCGAGGGCGGTGGCGAGATCTTCATTGAATTTGGCCTTGAGGGCGTCGTCGAGCTTGGCCATGCCCGCACCGACCTGAGCCTGGATGTCGATGAGCTTCTTGCCGTTGTCGGTTTCGGCGTGCATGAGAGCGGCGGAGCCTGTGAAGTCCTTGGCCTTTGCGAGCTCGATCATTTTGGCGACCATCTCCTTGGCGGCGACGGGGATGCCGTCGGCGTCGAGCTTGGGCGGCGGGGCCTTGCCGGAGAGATCGAGGGCCTCGCCCTTGACGACCTTGTCGAGCTTGCCGATGAGTTCGCTGAGTTGCTGCATGCGCTCGCGCGTGGGGCCCTGGACCTGCACGCCTGACATGCTGGACTGAGCGTCCTGAAGGGCCTTGCTGGCTTCTTCGACGCTGGTCTTGCGGAGTTCGGAGAGGGTGTTGATGCGAGCGTCGAAGTCAGCCTTGCTGGGGAGAGCGGGGCTGGTGTTGCTGAGGACTTCGAGCGTGCCGATCATGCCGTCGAGGAGTTGGGCGCGGCCGTAGTGGAGTCCAGCGAGGGAGATCTGAGCGGAGCCACCGGTGACGCGGGCCGCGCTGACTGCATTGCCGCTTGCTTTGTCCGTCTGGGCCTTTCGGGTGGAACTGACGACCTTGTTGAAACCGCCTGTGGCCTTGGTGAAGGCGGGGAGGTAGGTTTCGTCGTGGGCCTTCATGAGTTCGTTGACGAGGGTGTCGATTTCGCCGGCGATGCGAGCGCCGTCGGCCTGGGCCTGGGTGCTGGTCTGCTGGCTTTCGCTCTTGCGAGCGTTGAGTTCGGCAACGGCGCGGTCGAGGGCGGCGATCTGGGCCTCGAACTGGTTGACCATCACGGTGGCTTCGGCCAACTGGGGCTTGAGGGAATCGATCTGGGCGCCGAGGGTTTCGCCGGCGATGCGGCGTACGTCACCTTGCTTGCGGAGGTCGGCGGCCTGCTCGACGAGTGAGACGGCGTCGCGTGCGGACATGCCGCTGGCGCGCTGCGTGAGTTGTGAGGCCTGATCGAAGAAGGTCTTGCTGGCGTCGAGTTCGGTCTTGCTGGCGCGTTCGAGGTCGGTGATCTGAGCGGTGAAGGTGGCGCGCTTGGCGGTCCAGTCGGCGAGGTCCTTCTGGCGGTCGCGCTTCTGGGCGGTGAAGGAGGCGAGATCAGCGGCGGGGTTGAAGGCGGCGGCGGCGGTGCCGACGGCGTTGAAGTTGGCCCACTGGCTGCTGCGTGCGCTGAGGAGGGCGAGGTTGTTGCGGATGAGTCCCTCTGCAGGGGAGATGTGACCGGCGTCTGCCTCGGCCTGGGCGAGATCAGACTGGGCGGTGAGGAGCAGGGCGCTCATGGCCTTGCCCGAATCGCCCTGTGCGATCTGCGTGAGGCCGCTGGTGCCCTTTTTGGAGCCAGAGGCGAGGTCGTCTGCGGTGACGGAGGAGATGCCTGAGGACTGGACCTGGTTTGCGGCGTCCTTGATGGCGCGCGAGGAGGGGGACTCATCGACGCAGGCGGAGAGGGCGAGGACGGAGCCGGCGCACAGCAGGAGAAGGCAGGTGGGGCGACCGAAGGGGCGAATGAGGTTGCTCATGACTGTCTTTCTTTACGCACACACAGCCCGCGCGGGTCTGACCCGAGCGCGCATCCAACACAACAACCGCGCCGAAGCGGACGCGATGACCAGAGTCTTGACTGTAGGACCGACCACTAGCGAGGCTGGGGCTGGGGTTTGGAGTTGGGGTCGGCGTTGCGGTCGCCTGACTGGGTCTTGAGGGGACCGGGGACCGGGGGCGTGTACTCGATGGGGTAGCCGGTGCGATTTTCGTACATGGATTGGATCCATGCGACGGCGGCGCGGAAGTTGGGGTCATCTTCGCCGTCGAAGATGGGCTTCCAGACGCGTCCCAGGCCTTTGACTTCGGGGTGGGGGAAGATGGCCTTGTTGCGGGGCAGGCCCATGTGCAGCAGGGGGCTGCGGGCGGGCTGGGCGTAGTCGATGAGGCCTTGGCCTTCGGCGGTACGGAAGCGGTCCAAGATGAGGAAGTTGGTGTAGGCGGAGCGGTCGTTGTTGGGGCGGCGTGTATAGAGGAAGAGGCGGCCGGCTTCTTCGCCGCCGTGGCATTTGGTGGTGGCGCAGGCGTTGACGAGCCAGGTGCGGTGGACATTGTCGCGGAACTGGCGCATGCTGCGCGGGTTTTCCTGGACTTCGACCTTGTCGTAGAACTCGCGGGCGCGGAGATCGAAGAACCAGGCGAGGATTTCGGCGGGCTTTTGGCGGAGGAACTGCTCGCGGCCCTCGGGGGTGGTGGGGACCTGGCCTCGGCCTTCGACGAGCTGACCGGCGTATTTGGTCATGAACTGCTCGACGGCGGCGCGGGGGATGATCATGCGCGGCGGGTCTTTGAGATCGACCTCGAAGACGCGGATGAGGTTGATCTGCTCGTCGGAGAGGAGCGGGAAGGAGTCCATGGCGTCGAGGGGGGTGACGACGCGGTCGCGCTGTTCGCGGGGTTCACGCGGGGCGGCGGGCTGGACGCCTTCGAGTTTGAGTTGCTCTTCGAGGACGATTTTGAGCTGGTTGGCGCCGGGGTGGTCGGGCTCGGCCTTGAGGGCGCGTTCAACTTCGCGGAGGGCGAGGTCGTGGCGGCGGCGTTCGTGGAGCCAGCGAGCGAGTTTGAGGAGGCCTTCGACGTCTTCGTCGGGCGTGCTTGCGCGGAAGCGCTGGTAGCGTTCCTCGATGGTGGGGAGTTCGGCGAGGCGAGCGACCTGATTCATCGCGAAGGTGGTGTTGACACCTTGGATGTTGAGGATGACGCTTTCTGCATCCTGAGCGATGAGGATGCCGGTGACTTTCTGGCCGTCCTTGAGCGTGAGTTCGGTTTCGCGCTGTTCCACCTTTGTGGCGGCCGGTGCCGGTGTGGGAGCGGGCTGCTCGTCGCGTGCGGGTGCGTTCTGCACAGCCCACGCTCCGCAGACCGCGAGGCAGACGCCAGCCGCGGCGGTGAGCGCAGACTTTGCAGACCAACGATGTCGCTTCCGAACAGGCATCAGCACACCCAGGTTCAATCCAAGGATCGCGGGGCCGGCCACGCGGGCCAGTCGCTTTGACCGCGGCGTGATGGTAGGTGTGTCATGCGGCCCGCATGGCGAGTGCAACGGCGGTGATGGCGGCGAAGTCGAGTCCAAGACGCTTCATGAGGACACGAATGTCGCCCTGAGCGGGCTCGCTGTGGACTTTGGCGAGGCGATTGAGGGGCGTCTGAGCGCCGGAGAGAGTATTTGTCATCACAGGCATCGCGTCGCCATCGGTGGTGATGCGGACGGGTCCGGAGAGGGGTTTGTTGAAGCGGCAGACCCAGGAGCCCATGCGGACGGAGGCACCGGGATGGATGCGGCTGTGCACGATGAGTGAGTACTCGGTGTGCTGGGCGACCATCTGTGCGACGCGTGTGACGGCCTTGATGAGGCGCTGCATCATGGCTGCGCTCTGCTGCTTGGCGAATTCGAGTTCGGTCAGTTCCTCGGCGTAGGTTGCGCCGCGTGACTTGACGCTGCGCATCTCATTGAGGCGCTGGGTGTCGCGTTCGAGACGGCGCTGCAACTGTTCGTGGAGTTCGCTCAGTCGCGTGACGACGGCGCTGAGTGCGGGACACTCGCCGAGTTCAAGGGTGGTTTCGCCGCCGCTTTCGCAGCCGAGTTCACCCAGTTCGCAGGACATGCCTGTGATGACGCGTCCGCGGATGACGCTGCAGGTGGGCGCGCGGAGGTGGCGACCGACGAGCAGTTCGCAGTTGTTGAGTTCCTTGCTGAATTCGGCGTCACGACCTGCGACGGCGCGGACGTTGGTCATGTATTTGGCGCGCAGGTCCTTGCCGGCGCGGACGGAGCCTTTCTCTCGCGCGGCGATGCCCTGCTCGAGCATCATGGAACCGTCGGCGTCGAGCGTTGCGGCGTCGACGAGGTCTCGCACCTGAATGCTGCCTTTGGCGCGGACGCTGAAGCAGTCGCGCACGCCCTTTTCGATGATGACGTTGCCGGGGAAGACGACGTTGCCTGTGGAGAAGTCGACATTGCCCGCGATGACGACGGTGCTGTCGATGCGCAGGCGGTTGCCCTTGCGGATGAGGCGACCCTCGCGCAGCGTGACGATCTCGCCGGTTGCGCGCAGTTCGAGGTGGTGATCGAGCGAGGGTGAGAGAGCGCGGGCGGGTTTGGCGGGGACGATCTCGCCCAGGACATTGACACCGTCTTTGCCGTGCTTTGCGGGAATGACGCGAGCCACGACGGTGCCAGCGGGGACCCAGTCAATCTGGCCGCGGGCGTAGTGGGTGTCGTCGTCGGGCTTTTCGCTGCGGGTTGGCGGCAGTTCGAGCAGTTCGAGGCGAGCGTCTTCGCCATGGAGTGGCGGGGTGCCGCGGAGCACGATCTGTCGCAGGTAGGCGGCGCCGCCTTCCATGTACTCGCGGATGATGCACTTGACGCCTGCATCGCGGTCTTTGCCGCGGATGACGCCGGCTTCATCCAGTCGCATGTGGAGGTATGCGTCGATGAGCAGGTCGGGGGAGACACCTGCCTCGAGCACGAGGAACGCCTCGGACTTGTCGGCGTTGATTTCCACGCGGACAAGGCGTTCGATGCTGGCGTTCGGAATATCCCCTGAAGAAAGCATGATGCGGCGAGGCTCCCATTTCCTCGCGTGCGGTCGACATGGACCGCGCCGTATGACGGTGAGCCGCGCGTGTGAACGAGCGGCGCGTCTCCCTCGTCGGACGCGTTCAGGCCGCGGTGGTCTGACCGCACTTGGCGAGAGTTTCCTGAATGCGCTGGCTGAGCAAGTCAGGCGTGAAGGGCTTGACGACGTAGTTGTTGACGCCGGCCTTGATGGCCTCGATGACGCGGCTCTTTTCCGCTTCAGTCGTGACCATGATGATGGGCGTGGTCTTGTTGCTGGTGCGCCAGGCCTTCACGAAGGTGAGACCGTCCATGTTGGGCATGTTCCAGTCGACCAGCATGAGGTCGGGACGGAATGCGGGCGCCTTGCTGAGGGCGTCCTGACCGTCGCAGGCCTCGAGCACTTCGGTGTGCCCGAGTTGCGCGAGGACGGCCTTCTGGATGTTGCGCATCGTCTTGGAATCGTCAACGAGAAGAATCCGCATAGTTCACTTCCTGGTGTGAGGTCGGGCTCGAGTACATCGACCCACCTGTTCGAATGCTTGTGAGAAAGTCGCGTTGCAGTTCAGACTTTGGCGGGCTGGGCGGTCGTGGCACCTGTCTTGGCGGGTGTGGCGACCGGCGAGGGCTTGATCATGACTTCGATGTAGACGTCGCCACAGTCGGTGACGCAAGGAATGACGACGCAGGGGATGTCGCTCTGGCGAGCGACGTGGTGATTGCCGCCGATGATGACGCTGGGGCAGCTGATGGCGACCTTCTTGTCCTTGAACATGGCCTTTGCGCCGCCGCTGACCATGTTGACGAGTTCACCGATGGCGTCGGCGAAGTCTGGCGTTCCGAGCTGCATGGGGCTGCCGGCGAAGAGAGCGACAACGTTCTCCGCGGTCTTCTGAGGGAAGGCCAGGATGACGCTGCCCTGCACGTCGCCGCTCATGCCGATGATGCCAGAGACATCGTGGTTGGGGTTGTCGTCCTTCTTGACGAACGGATCCTTGACGGTGACCTGCAGTTGCATCATCGTCGAGAAGACGTTCTGGATGCTTGCGATGAAGGGCTTGATATACATCGGGTCCATGCTGACAAACTCCTTGGCGTGGTGCGTGCTGCACCGTGAACGCGTTACCTTCCTTCGGCCATTGTGATGAGTCGATCCACGTCAACAATCAAACTGACTCCGCCGTCATCGCGGACGGTCGCGCCGCTGACGGCCTTGGGCATCGCATTGGCGCCGGTCTCGTCCAGCGCCTTGATGACGACTTCCTGCTGCCCGATGAGGCGGGTGACCATGAGTCCCACGCGTTTCTCGTGCTGCTGGAGCACGACGGCGAAGGGGCTTTCACGGCGCTTGTCAGCGGGCTGATTGAAGAGTTCGGCGGCATCGACGAGCGGGAGGACCGAGTCGCGCAGGCGCATGACGCGGTGGCCGCCGATGCTGCTGATCTGATCGTCCTGCGGACGGACGATTTCGAGGATGCTGCCCAGGGGCAGTGCGTAGATCTCATCACCCACGCCGACCATCATGGCGGGCAGAATGGCGACGGTGAGCGGAATCGTGATGCTGATGGTGGTGCCCTTGCCCAGTTCGCTGGAGAGTTCGATGGAACCCTTGAGCTTGTGGATGTTGGTGCGGACCACGTCCATGCCCACGCCACGGCCTGAAAGATCGCTGACCTTTTCCGCGGTGCTGAAGCCGGCTTCGAAGATGAAGTTCCAGATTTCGCGATCGCTGAGGGTGGCGATCTGCTCGGCGGTGGCGAGGCCACGTTCGACGGCCTTCTTGCAGATCTTCTCGCGAGAGAGGCCGCGGCCGTCGTCGATGACGAGGACGCGGACGTGGCTGCCTTCGTGGCTGGCGCGGAGCGTGAGCGTGCCTGTCTCGCTCTTGCCTGCCTTCAGGCGGTCTTCGGGCAGTTCGAGGCCGTGATCGCAGCTGTTGCGCAGCAAGTGGACGAGCGGATCGCCCAGTTCTTCGATGACGCTCTTGTCAACTTCGGTGTCGCCACCTTCGATGACGAGCTGGATCTTCTTGCCGGTCTTGGCGGCGAGGTCGCGGATGAGTCGTGGATAGCGCCCGAAGAGTTTGTCCAGGGGCTGCATGCGCGTGCGCATGACGGCGAGCTGGATGTCGCTGGTGACGCGATCAAGCGTGCCGGCGGCGGCGGTCATGGCTTCGGCGAGTTCGACGTCGGTGTTGGCCGCGCTGGCAGCGCGACGCGTGAGAGCGCCGATGCGATTTTTCTGGAGGACCAGTTCGCCCACGAGATTCATGAGCGACTCGAGGCGGCCGACTTCGACGCGGATGGTGTTCTCAATGGCCTTGGCGTCGTGCTTTTCGCCGGGCTTTTCGGCGGTCTTGTCCGCGTTCTTGGTGTCGCTCGTGGGATGAGCGGCGGGCTTGGCGACGTCGGCGGGCTCGGCCAGCGGGTGCGGCTCATGGACGGGTGTGGTCGGCTGGGCGGCGGGCGCGGCGTTCGCCGGTGCCGCGGCGATGCCGCTCCAGGCGTTCTCAAGCTGGTTGAGCAGTTCGTCGGCGGCGACTTCGCGCACTTCGCCAGCCTTGATGCCCGCGGCCTGGCCATTGACCAGATCGCAGAGCGAGCGCAGGTGGGGCATGACGTTGTTGAGCGCGTCCTGCTTGCTGGTGAGTTTGCCGGCGGCGCTGGCCATGGCCTGGGCGAGTTCGCCCATTTGGCCGTGTTCGAAGAAGTCGACGCAGCGGCCGAGCTGTTCACAGGTTTCGGCGAGGCTCTTGGCGGAGGACTGGACATCTTGTGCGCCGGCGAGAGCGTTGAGCCCTGCCTGCACCTTGTTCATGGTTTCGTCGAGGTCGGCGACGAGGTACTCGAGCAGATCAGCCTTGCCCGGGCCCAGTTCGAGTTTGCGCACGTTGCCGGCGCTGGCGCCGGGAGCGGGTTTGGTGGTTGCGTCGGGGGCGAGGGGAGCGGGCGCGGGTGCGGCGCTGGCGGTGTTGGTCGCGCTCGTCGCGGCGGGTGGGGCGTCGAGGCTGGCTTTGCCTTCGCCGATGGCGGTGAGCTGGGCGACGAGTTCGGCGCGTGGCACGGAGAGCTCTTCGCCTGCGGCGAGCTGGCTCATGTGGGTTTTGAGGATGTCAACCGCTTCGAGCAGCAGATTCATCATCGCGGGGCCGACGACGACGACGCCGTTGCGTGCGGCGTTGAGGGCGCTCTCGGAGCAGTGGGCGATGGCGACGAGGTTGGTGAGTTGGAGAAAGCTCGCGCTGCCCTTGATGGTGTGGAGGGCGCGGAAGACTTTGTTGAGGAGTTCGGGGTCGCGCGGCGTCGACTCCAGTACCACCAAGTCCCCCTCCAGCAAACCGAGAAGTTCGCCTGATTCAGTCAGGAAGTCCTGAACGATCTCTTGGTCAAATCCTGCGGGCACGGATCATCTCCTGTCTCGGCGTGTGGATCACGCGGCGAGTTTGGCTCCCACTTTGGCCTTGCGGTAGCAGAACCCCTGCGCGACGGGCATGGCTGTGAAGAGATTGCTGGTTCGGATGTTTTCACTATGACCGATGAAGAGCGTGCCGTCGCCGGCAAGCTGGTCGCTGAAGCACTGGAGGACGGTGTCCTTCATGGCGTCATCGAAGTAGATCATGACGTTGCGGCAGAAGATGACGTCGAAGGTGCCGAAGCGCTTGGCGCCCAGGCGGTCCTTGAGGTTGTGCAACTGAAAGTTGACCATCTTCTTGATCTGCTCGTCGAGCAGCCACTGCGAGCCGTCCTGCTTGAAGTAGCGGCTCTTGACCAGAGGGGGCGTGGTTCGCATGGCGTAGTCGGTGTAGACGCCGCTCTGAGCGACTTCGAGAACCTTCTCGGAGATGTCGCATCCGACGATTTCGATCTTCCAGTCCGCGGCGCGCAGGCCCAGGCTGCGGTGAATCTGAATGGCGAGGGTGTAGGGCTCTTCGCCGCTGCTGCACGCGGCGCTCCAGACGCGGAGTCGCTTGGTGTTCTTGCGGGCTTCGAGGAGTTCGGGCAGGACCTGCTTCTCGAAGACATCGAGCTGCGGCTCGTTGCGGAAGAAGCTGGTCTCGTTGATGGTGATGCGGTTGAACATCTCCTGGAACTCGTCCTGCTGGTAGGGACCCATGGTCAGGAAGGCGATGTAGTCGTCGTAGTTCTCGAGTTCGAGTTCGGAGAGGCGCGAGCCCAGGCGCGACTCAAGCACGTACTTCTTGTTGTCAGGGAAGTGAATTCCACTTCGCGTGTAGATGATCTTGCGAAGGTCGCTGAACTGCTTGTCGCTCATTGCGATGGCCATGCACGTCTCCGAATCCGGGCTTGGAAGAAAGTTGAATTGAGATGTCGAAGATGCGCGCGGGCTCCTTCATGGCCGGCGCTCGTCGTCGCGCGAATGTGTTGTGATCAGGCCGCCTTGGCCGCGTCGCCGTTTGCCTGATCGGCGAACAGCTTGGCGATGTCGAGGAGGATGATGAGGCGGTCTTCGAGCTTGCCGACGCCGGCGATGAACTCGCTGTCGATGCTGCAGACCATGGCGGGGGCGGGCTCGACGATGTCGCTGTTGATGCGCAGGACTTCGTGGACGCGATCAACGATGAAGCCGATGACGCGCTTGTGGACTTCCACCACGATGATGCGCGATGCGTCGCTCTTTTCGCTTTCCTGCATGGCGAACTTGCGGCGCAGATCGATCACGGGAATGATCTTCCCGCGGAGATTGATCACGCCTTCCACTTCCGGCGGGCTCTGGGGCACGCGGGTGAGTTCCATCATGCGGTTGATTTCCTGCACGGCGAGGATGTCCACCGCGAACTCTTCGTTCGCGACTTCAAACGTGACCAGTTGCAGTTGCGTCACGCCGCCGGTGCCAGTCCCCTCGTTCTGCTTCGCTTGCGTCGCCATACCCCGTGTCCTCTCTGCAAAGTGCGTGTGTCTGCCGCATCGCGGCCCGTGTTGATTTCGTCGAATTTCGGGTGGCACTTGACCGGGAAAGCGCAGGTGCGGGGCACTTGTGCGGGGGGAGGTCCGGCGTAACGGTTATGACGCGCGTGGGTGTGGTTCACGCGGCGCGGCTGGAACGTGCCCTGGCCCCAAGGCTCGCGAGGGCGAGCCCGATCTCGCGCGGCGTGAGCGCGGCGGCGGCGACGCCGCCTTCGATGATGGCCTTGGGCATGCCGTAGACGGCGCAGGTCTCGCCAAGCTGGGCGAGAATGGTTCCGCCTGCGGCGAAAAGCTGCTTGCCGCCGATGGCGCCGTCGTCGCCCATGCCCGTCAATTGCACGGCGAGCATGCGGTCCTTTCCGGCGGCGCCGGAGGCGAAGAGTTCGTTGACGGAGGGCTTATAGAGAGCGTTCTCGGGCTTGCCGCTGACTTCAAGGCGGTACTTGCCCGCGCTGAGGCGATGGACACGGGAGTGCTTGCCGCCCTGGGTGATGTAGACGGTGTTTGGTTCGAGCAGGCAGTCGTTCTCGGCGTGAACCACGTGCAGATTGCAGACTTCGTTGAGACGGTCGCTCATGCTCTTGGTGAAGAGAGCAGGCATGTGCTGCGCGACGACGATGGGGAGATTCATGTCGGCGGGCAGCGAGGTGAGAATGGACTCGAGCACGGGCGGTCCGCCGGTGCTGCTGCCGATCAGAATGCAGTCAAAGGACTTGCCGGCACTGCTCCACTCGCGTGCCACGGGCTTGGCCGGGACAAGGGCGGGCTTGAGGCTGGCGGCCTTTGCGCCAGGGGCGATGGCCTTGACGCGGGCGATGATGTCGGCCTTGGTGCGCTCGTTGCCTGCACCGATCTGGTCGGGTTCTTTGCAGATGACGTCGGTTGCGCCAAGGCGCAGGGCCTTGAGGGCGTGCTGACTGCCGGCGACGGTGAGTGTGCTGCAGACGAGCACTGCGGGGCGCGGTTCGGGCAGGAGACGGATTTTCGAGAGGCACGTGAGGCCGTCCATCACCGGCATTTCGATGTCGAGCGTGACGACGTCGGGCTTGTACTGGGCGATCTTCTTGAGCGCGTCTTCGCCGTTGGTCGCGGTGTCGACGACTTGAATGGACTTGTCGCTGGAAAGGACGGAAGCCAGCGCCTTGCGCATGAAGGCGGAATCGTCGGTGATAAGCACGCGCATCGTGTGACTCCAAGGTGCGAGCGAGAGGCCGCACATCGTGGATATCGGTCGCATGGAGTGGCGGCTTCAGCGGCAGTGCGCGGATTGCGCCCGAGGGGTGCGGTGAGTTATCTCGCAGGCGAGAGGCCCGCCGGGATGCCCGTCGGCTCGTTGGGCGGCTGGGGGACGAAGGGAATGTACTCAAACCAGCGCTGATCTCGGGAGAAGTGGGGGTAGGTATAACCGGCGGCGCTGGTGAGGGGCGCGTCACTTGCGCGATACCACGCCTGCCAATCGGCCTGAGAGGTCCCGAAGTCGGCACCTGTCAGTGTCCGGAGCGAGTCGCGCACGCGGAGGTTGACAGGCAGATTCTCGTCGGCCATCGCGGCGATGAGTCGCTCGACGACGCGAGTTTCGCGGTATTGGCCCAGAGCGCTGGCCGCTTCAACGCGGACGCGCGGCTCGATCTCCTTGACAGGATCGAGAGCGGTGAAGAGCTGGGGGATGACTTCGGGGCTGTGCAGACGCTGCAGGGCGCGTGCGCTGGCGATGCGCACGTTGATGTCGGGGTCGGTCACCATCAGGTCGGCGATGGCGACAGCGTCAGTTGCCGAGCCGTAAGAGCCAAGAGCACGGGCGGCGAGGGCGCGCACGCCGGGGTCCTTGTCGCGCAGGCGGTCTTGGAAGAGCTGGAGATACTGGGATTCGCTCGCGTAGGTTGCACCGGCGATATAGCTGAGGCCCTCGAAGCGCTTGTTGGCGTCGAACTCGTCGGTGGCCATCTTCATGGCTTCTTCAGGCGTGGGCGGCGCGAAGACGGCGAGCACGCTCTCGGCTCCGGGGCGGATCTTGGCGACAGGTCCGCACGCGCCGAGGAGCGCGACCGGAAACGTGAGAGCGCAAAGAGCAAGCGAGCGTGACATCGGCGCAGTATATCGAGAGGATGCCGGTGATGCGGGGTCTACGCTGGGCCATGCGAACGCTTGTCGGGGTTGTCGGCTTGACTGTGCTGCTTGCGGGGTGCGCGACGGGCGGGCCCGGCGCCGTCGCGACCTCACCTGTGACCGCGGGCGGCGAAAGCGCAGTTGATTCGTCGAACGAAGTGACCATTGCAGCCAGCGTGGTGTACCCGCAGGGTCCATGGGATCGCGACGCGGGCGACACGCTGAATCGCAAGCCCATGCAGACGCGGGCGAGCGCGAGCCAGCCTGATGATCAAGGTCGATGGACCGTGACTGTGCGGCAGCGTGGAGACGAGCGGGCGGCGTGGACCGATGTGCAGTCGCTGACGCTTTCGCTGGATGAGCGAGGCGCGATACTGCTGCACGAACTGACGACGTTCACGCGCGGCACCAGAGCCGTCTTCTCGCCCGCGCTGGCGTTGTGTCCGCCGGTGATCACCGGTTCGCCGCATGAGGCGACTTCGCAGGTGCGCAGCACCGGGCTTGACGGGACGAGTGATGTGCGCACCGGCACGGCCCAGGCGACGGCGGTTGCAGCGGCGGTGGAGAACGCGAGTGAGGCGCGCCTCACGCTCACGATCAATCTCGGACCCGCGAAGATCACGCGCAGCGCCACGTACCTCGTGCCCGCCGGAGCCGAGATGCCCAGTGCCGAGCGCAGCGAGTTGGTGGTGAAGGGCGGGCCCTTTGTGCTGCAGCGCGAAGTGCGCGAACGCAGCGCGCGGTGAGTCGCCTCGTGTCCGAAAATGAAAAACGGCCCCCACAAGGAGGGCCGGGAGAACAGCGAGCATCAACGCGATGCGCGCTGACAAGACACATAATCAGCGGCGACGGCGAGCCACGCCCAGAGCCGCGAGGCCGGCCAGAGCCAGCGCACCGGGCGTGGGGATGATCTGGCCGCGAATTTCGCCACCCGGGAAGGCGCTGCTGTGGATGTTGAAGTAGGTGTTGCCCGCGATGAGGTTGGCGACTTCAGCGGTGGGGAAGGCGAAGGGGGCGGTGAGCGCGCCACCGGAGTTGAAGCTGCTCACGCCGGGCGAGATGAGGTTCCAGGAAGGACGCCCGCCCGAGAGGGTCATGCCGTCGAGACCGACGATGACGGGGCCGTTGACGCCGGCTGCGGCGCGGTGAATGTGGGCGACCGTGACGGGCGCGGTCAGACCGCTGAACTGCAGGTCGAGGGTGAACTGGTTGGTGGCGGTGTTGAGCACGAGGGTCGCGGTACCCGTGGCAGGGGTGTTGGCCGCGGGCACTTCCTGCGCCCCGTTGAGCACGGCGGTAAAGGTGATGAACTGGGCCTGTGCACCGGTTGCGAGGCCAGCGACCGTGGCCAGAAGAGTCGTTGAGGACTTCATGATCTATCTCATTCGAACTGACGCAAAGTGCTGAAACGAGTCAGCTTCCACGACGGAGCTGACGCACACTTTTCGCGGGATTATGTCGCCTTGGATTGCTTCACATGCGTTACATGCGTGAAGATCATGTCAGAATTTTGCCAGACGCGTGCAATGCACACCCGTGTATCCCCAACAAGCAGGCCTGCTGCCGGTCAGCATGGGCTGGCTGGATGGTCGGGCAGCGTAACGGCGGGTGCGAGGCGTTCGTATCAGACAAGCCTTACGCTCGCGTCCCGCTTCCGGCCTTTGTCTGTACACGCAGGCGCTGGCCGATGGTCGGGCCGAATCGGGAGATTGTCGCGTGTGGAAGTGGCTGCTAGGCATTGTCATCGTTCTTGTTGTTCTGCTAGGCGGGGCGGCGTGGTTCGCCAAGAGTTCGGGGCTGGTCGAGAAACTCGAAAAGCAATTCAATCCGCAACTCAAGCCCGTGGAAGTGCGTTTTGACGCGCCGTCCCGTGGTCGCCTCATTCGCACCATCAACGCGCCGGGCGAACTGGAACCCAAGACCAAGGTGGAGATCAGCGCGCAGGTCAGCGCCCGCATTCTGGAACTGCCCTTCCGCGAGAATCAGCTTGTGAAGGAGGGCGACTTGATCGTGCGGCTCGATGCCCGCGACCTGCAGGCCCTGCTCGACAGCGCCAAGGCCCAGTTGCGCAGCGAAGAGGCGCGGCTTGAAGGCGCTCGCGCCAGCCTGGCCAATGCTGAGGCTGAACTCAACCGTCGCCAGAAGCTGGTGGCATCGGGCGATATCGCCAAGACCGATCTCGAAACGGCGCAGCTCCAGTACGACACCGCCCTCAGCACGCTGCGTCAGGTTCAGCACGGCATCGACATCGCCAAGGCCAACATCACCCGTGCAGAGAAGGATCTGGACAACACCATCATCAAGAGCCCGATGAATGGCGTCATCACCAAACTCAACGCGGAAGTCGGCGAGACGGTGGTGGTGGGCACGCTCAACAGTCCCGGCAGCGTCATTCTCGAGATCGCGGATCTGGACACCATGCGGCTGATCGCCCGCGTGGACGAGGCCAACATCGCCCGCGTGAAGGATCAGCAGCGCGCCACCGTGTACGTCAACGCGTTTCCTGATCTCAAGATTCCCGGCGTCGTTGAAATCATCGGCCTCAAGCGCGAGCAGGACACCAACGGCACGCGCTACTTCGAAACCAAGGTGCTGATCGAGCGTCCGCGTGATGTGCTGTTGCGCTCGGGCCTCACCGCCAACGTCGATATCGAGGTGGACACCTATGACGACGTGCTGAAGATCCCCAGCCAGGCCGTGCTCGATCGCGCGGTGGACGATCTGCCCGCGGAGATCACCAAGGACAATCCTCATATCGAGCAAGGCAAGAAGTTCACGCGCATCGTCTTTGTCGAGAAGGATGGCAAGGCTCATGCCGTGCCCATCTCCATCGGCGCCAGCGACAGCACCAGCACCATCGTGAAGGCGGGTCTGGACGAATCGGCGCGCGTCATCACCGGCCCGTTCAAGGCGCTGACCGACTTGACCCACGGGCAAGTGATCACTGAACAGGGCAAGGCAACGACGCCCGCCGACGGATCAACCGCCGTGGCCGGGGGCAAGTGAGCCCGTGCCACCGGCGAATACCAAACCGCCGCGTGGACGAAAGAACAACACCCGCCGTCCGCGCATCGCCAGTTAAGTTCGTCGCACGTCGTCATCCTTGGCAGCGCACACCCGATCAGTCACCCCTTCGTCACTCCCTCACTCTCCATGTCCATCCGCATTCGCAAACTCTCCAAGGTCTACCGCATGGGCACTGAAGAGGTGCACGCGCTTCGCGGCGTTGATCTTGACATCGGGGACAACGAGTTCGTCGCCATCATGGGCGCCTCGGGCAGCGGCAAGAGCACGCTGATGAACGTCATTGGCTGCCTCGACAGGCCCAGCAGCGGCACGTATGAACTGGGCGACGTGCGCGTGGAGAAGATGAGCGCCACCAAGCTGGCGGGCGTGCGCAACAAAGAGATCGGCTTTGTGTTCCAGAGCTTTGAGTTGCTGGGGCGGGCGACGGCGATCAAGAACGTGATGCTGCCCTTGCTGTATTCATCGCAGTGGTGGGGAGCTCGCAAGCGCGCGAAGGAAGCTCTGCAGAGCGTGGGTCTGGCGGACCGGATGGGGCACAAGCCCAACCAGTTGTCAGGCGGACAGAAGCAGCGCGTGGCAATTGCGCGGGCGCTGGTGAACAAGCCGCGCATTCTGCTGGCGGACGAGCCGACGGGCGCGCTTGACAGCAAGACCAGTGAAGACATCATGGCGCTGTTTCAGCAGTTGCACGCGCGCGGTCAGACGGTGATTCTGGTGACGCACGAAGAAGATATCGCCGGGTTCGCCAAGCGCATCATCCGGCTGCGTGACGGGCGCATCGTGAGTGACTATCCGACAGACAAGGACCCTGTGCACCAGGATTACATTCAGCGGGCGCTCGAGCACGCGCAGCGCATGGCGACAGACAACGAGAAGGCACAGACCGCGGTGACAGCGGCGAGCGTGGGAGGTGCGTCATGACATGGCTGCGCATTCCCGTGCTGACGGTGGGCACCGCCCTGTCGCAGATCTGGACCAACAAGATCCGCAGCATGCTCACCACGCTGGGCATCATCATCGCGGTGGCGAGCGTCATCATCGTCAGCAGCGTGGCAGTGGGCCTCAAGCAGTTCATGCTTGATCAGTTCGCGAACTTCGGCGCCAACAAGGTCTGGATCTTCCCGGATTGGCCCGATGACCAGCCGGAGCGATACACGTGGCGGCAGGTGCGCATCACGCCTGATCAGGCGCGAGGACTGCTTGACAACTGCCCGAGTCTGAAGCGCATCAGCCCGATCATGAGCATGCAGGCGCGCGTGCAGATCGGTGACAAGATTCGGGACTTCGTGAAGGTCGAGGGCATCAGCCCGGACTGGCACGAGATCGAGCAGCGATTTGTGACCGTGGGGCGGCCCTTCAAGAGCATCGATGAAGAAGAACGCGCGCAAGTGTGTTTGATCAATGACAAAGGCGTGCAGGAACTGGGCCTGCCCGCGGATCCGACGGGCACGATCATTCTGCTGGACGGGCGGCGTTTCACCATCATCGGCGTTGTCGAGACGCGGGCGCCCAGCCCGATGTTTGGGCGGCGCAACGAGACGCAGCTGGAACTGCTGATTCCGTTCTCAACGGGCGAACTGATGCGGCCTGAGCCGGGGATGTACATCATCGGTCAGACGCGCGGGGCGGAGTATGTTGACGACGTGAAGGCGGAAGTGCGCTTCTACATGCGGCGCGTGCGCGGGCTTGGGCCAGGAGAGCCCAATACGTTTGGCGTCGAGGCGATTGACCAGGTGATCGGCGAGTTCAACAAGATTGCGGCGGTCTTCAGCGCGGGGCTTGCGGGGCTGGTGGGTATCAGTCTCGTGGTGGGCGGCATCGGCATCATGAACATCATGCTGGTGAGTGTGAGCGAGCGCACGCACGAGATCGGCCTGCGCAAGGCGGTGGGCGCGCAGCCAGCGGTCATCATGCTTCAGTTTCTCGTTGAGGCAGTGGTGCTGTGTCTGGTGGGCTGCGCCATCGGCATTTTGGTGGGCGGCGGGGTCATCATGCTGCTGAAGCTCGCGCCGGATTCACCCGTGAGCAAGAGTGAGATACCGGCGTGGAGCATCGTGCTGTCGGTGGCGTTCTCGGCCTTCACGGGCATTGTGTTTGGCATGGGACCGGCGATCAAAGCGGCGAGCCTGGACCCGATTGAAGCGCTGCGGCATGAGTAGCGAAACGACGGCACGCAGGCACCGGGGCACGAACGCACGAAGTGATAAAGTCGGCGGGTCTGTTGTGGAAAGGATGTATGCGTAGTTCTTCTCTTGTCACCGCAACGTGTCTGGCCATCTGTGCGCCGCTGTGTTTGGTGCTGGCTTCGGGTTGTGCGGTGCTGCGCGATCCGTTTCTGCCTCGTGATGACGACTATGCCAAGTCGCTTGCACTCTCGCGGCTGCGGGAGATTCCCGCGGCGAACTTTGCGCCGCACGCGGCGCCGGCTGTGGACTTGAATGATCGGCAGACGGTGATTGACGCCGTGACGGCCAACCGCAACGCGTTTGTGGCGCGCGAGCGGATTGATCTTTCGATTGAAGAGTGCCGACGCAGCGCCATTGAGAACAACCTCGATCTGAAGGTTGCGATCATCGATCCGGCGATTGCACGCGAGACGGTGACGGAGGAAGACAACAAGTTCAACAGCCTGTTCACGCTGGATGCGCGGTACACCGACAGTCGGCAGTCCACCGGCAGCCGCGTGAGCAGCGAAGGCAACAAGCGCCTGAGCCTGGAGCCGGGCATCCGCATCCCATCGCGCACGGGCACGACGATTGATGTGGTGCCGCTGCGGTTTGAGCGCACCGAACTCGAGAGCGAGTTCGCGCAGCAGCCGCAGTTTCTGTCGCTGGGGCCGTCTGTCAGCATCAGCCAGCCGCTGCTGCGCGGTGCGGGACGGCGTGTGAATATGGCCTCACTGCGGATCGCGGGGTACAACGTGCAGTCGGCGGAGTTGCGCACCAAGCTGGAACTGATCCGTCAACTGGCGGATGTTGATCGCGCGTACTGGCGTCTGTACGCCGCCCGTGCGGCCCTTGATGTGCGGGTGCAGCAGTTTGAACTTGCGCAGAGCCAGTTGGAGAAGGCGCGTCGGCGATTCAATGAAGGTCTGTCGCCTCAGGTGGAAGTGGATCGTGCGCTTTCGGGCGTTGCGCAGCGGCTGGAAGGCATGCTGCTTGCGCAGAATGATGTGCTCACACGCCAGCGCGAACTCAAGCGCATCATCAACAAGCCTGACTTGCCCATCGACTCGGGCACGCTGGTGGTGCCGCAGTCACCGCCTGATCCTGTCGAGTACCTGTTCGATCCCGCGCAGTTGCAGCAGCAGGCTGTCGCCAACCGCGCCGAACTGCTCGAACTTGAAGTGCAGCTCGCCGCTGATGCCGCCCGTGTGCTGCTGGAGCGCGACGGCACGCTGCCTGATGTGCGATTCCTCGCCAGTTACGGGTTCAGTGGTTTGGATCAGCACCTGGGCAGCGCGGTCGACAGCATGTTTGACCAGCAGAGCCGCACGTGGAGCGTGGGCGCCAGCGTCAGCGCGCCGCTTGACAATGAAGAAGCCCGCGCCCGTCTGCGTCGCGCCTTGCTGACGCGCGTCCAGCGCATCGCCGGCAAGGACGCGCGCGAGCAGACCGTTCGCGTCGAAGTGCTTGCCGCCATCGATAGTCTGAACACCAACTGGCAGCGCATTCTCGCGGCTCGTCAGGCCGCGCTGGCCGCCGCGACGGCACTCGACAGCGAGCAGCGCCAGTTTGATCTGGGCCGCGTGACGACGACGGAAGTGCTGGATCAGGCCAGCGTGGTGGCCGAAGCGCAGTTGGCGGAAGTCAGCGCGCTGGCGGATTACCAGATCGCGCAGATCGATCTCGCCGTCGCCACGGGCACGCTGCTGGGCGCGGCGAAGGTTGATCTGGACAGCGCGCCGGTGGTGGATACCAACGATGCGGACCCTGCCGAAGCGGTGCCGGGCCAGTTGGATCAGCCCCAGCGCTGAGGCCCGCGGCACGTCAGATCACTCACGCCCGGCGCTTGGTCTTGCGGGGTGATTGTGATCGCTCGCTGAAGACCTGCGCGATGCGCCGCAGCAGGCGCAGCGGCACGCCATCAAGCTCCTGCTCCATGCGCGACACGTGCGGCTGCGTGACTTCGATCGCTTCGGCCAGTTGCTGCTGCGTCATGTTGTGGCGCTCGCGCATCTCGCGCAGACCTTCGCTCACCAGTTGCAGCATCAGTTCATCCGCTGATTCCCAGCGCGTCTTGCGGTCATCCAGCACGTCACGCGCGAACTCTGACTGCTTGGCGTCAGGCGACCACGCGAAGACGGCACTCGCCGGCTTCTCGCGCGCGGCGCCGAGCAGCCGCTCGAGTTCTTCCGACGGCACGAGGTAGTGCGTCACGACACCTTCGTGCTGCACGGTTGCGTATCGATTCATGGCACTCATGACACACCGCCTTCTGATCGCTCACGCGATTCTCGTGATGGAAATGATCCGGATCGCGTTCTTGGCTGCAATGACCTGATACACCACGCCGAACCGGTCGGTCGCTGTCGCGAAGCCGATGGCCCGGCACCCCCTGTCAATCTGCGGCTGCCGCTCGCCCAGAAACGGGTCCGCGTCCAGCGCGAGCAGCAGTTCCGCGAAGGCTTCGCGCTCGGGCAACGTGCGATCACTCGCGACCCACCAGTCCGCCGCCGCCATCTCGCTGCGCGTGTTGCCACGCTTGCCATCTCGCTGGGCAAGCTGCACATCGTGCACGAAAAGACGCCGCGAAGCGGCGGGCTGGCGTTCAAGCCAGGTGAGAAATGGTCGCGATTGCTTTGCCATGCGCTGCATGCCCCCTCATGGCGGCACCGACCCCGCGAGGGGCGATGCATGCCGGACTGTGGGGGCTGTATACGCATGGAGCATATTCTCCGACCGCGAAGACCATCTGATTCTCGGCAAAATATACGAAAAATCAAGGTCAATGTTCCTCGGCGTGATGGAAACATACGTGAAATGTATATATCGGGCTGCTTTATGCATGCGTGCCCGCAAGTTTGGTTTACGTTGTGAGGGAACTGTGCGGTGTTTACCGCCTTGGTGCGTCGTCCATCGGACGCTGCACTCGCGCCGGACGCGAGCCGTAAGGCGGCGCGTCCACCAGTTCCGCACGTTCGATCATGGGCGGCTTCACCGGCCGCATGTTGAGCACAGGCGTTCGCGCAATGGTCAGAATCGTCTCCGCTCCTGCGACCGCTTCGCCAAAGGCGGTGTACTTGCCATCGAGGCTGGCCGTGCCCTGGCGCGAAAGGGCCACAAAGACCTGCGAGCCCCCCGTGTCCGGCTCGCTCTCGCGGGCCATGCTCAGTACGCCAAAGTCATGCGGCAGTGTGCTGGGTTCCAGCGCCACCATGTACCCCGGCCCGCCCGCGCCCGTGCCAGTGGGGTCACCAAACTGAAAGACAAATGGCTGGCCATCCGTGGGCAGTTTGTTCACCACGCGATGCACCGGTACATCGGTGTAGAAGCCGCCTGCCACCAGTTCGCGAAAGTTGAAAACCGTATTGGGCGCGTAGTGGGGCAGCAGGCGAAACTCCATCTCGCCCGCACTGGTGGTCAGTCGTACATGCTTGTCGACGTACGCGCGAATGCCCGAGTATGAAGGCGGCTCTGACACCCACTGCAGAATGCCCTGATTGGCGTCAAAGTTGGGCCGTTCCTTTTCCGGGTCATTGAAAAACACCGCCCGAGTGCGTGGGTTCAGCAGAACAGCCGAAGACGGCTCGAGCATGGGTTGCAGTACGACCGGTGGTCCGACCTCCACGCCCGAAACAACCAACTGCGCATACCGCAGCGTCGGCCGCGGCCCGATCCACAGCACCGGAAAGAGCGCCGCCAGATCAACCGGCCCCGCCGTCACCGGAGCGGTCGCGACAGGCAGCGATGTCTCGTCGCGCGGGTCAAACAGATCAATCCGTATATCCGCAATCGTCGTCGCGTCTGCGGGCCTTTCGGCAGGAGCCGCCGCCGGCTCATCAGCCGGTTGCGCATCGGTTGGCGCTTGCTCAGGTGGTGCGGCGGGCACGGGCACGGGCACCGGCACTGGCACCATGACCGTCATGGGCATGGTGCGGTTGATGCCGTAGTAGAGGCGGTCGGGAACAAGCTGGGCGTGCGCAACGGCAGCCGGTGCCGACACCCCCGCGAGCGCGGCAAGAAGCACGGTGACCCCAACCGGTCGGGCGTTTCGCACGCAACCACCCGCCGCCGCTGGCATCAAGTGAACCATGGCACGAGTTTACTGCCCATCTTCTGCGTGCGAGGGCTTGCGGTGCATGACCTCAGCCATTGCCAGTGTGCTGCGGGGCCGCACAAAGGGGGTAAAGGTGAATTCTTCGCGAACTACGGGTTTTTCCCGGGTCGAACGGAATCCTATTGCCGAACCATCCCGAAACGCGGCTAGTATGACCCGCGTGACTGCCTCGGATGACTTTCCAACGCGCGTGACGGCCAACCTTGCGACCAGCCCCGAGGCTATCGAAGCCATCGACCCGGGGACGGACTTCGGCGATGCGGCGTTGGTGCTGCAACTCAAGGCCCGCGATAGCAAGGCATATGAACGCGTGATGCGCGAACTTGGTCCGCGTCTGCTCGCGACCGCCATGCGCATGCTGGGCAACGAAGATGACGCCCGCGAAGCCGTGCAGGACGCCTTCTTGTCGGCTTTCCGCAACATGCAGAGCTTTGACGGCAAGAGCAAGTTCAGCACGTGGATGCACCGCATCGTCATCAACGCGTGCCTCATGAAGCTCCGCACCCGCCGCCGCAAGCCCAGCGTGAGCATCGAGACACTGCTGCCCCGATACGACAACGACGGGCACATGGAACTGCCCATCCAAAGCTGGCGTCGTGGCGAGACCGGTGAAGACGACACGCCCGATGAATCGCTGCGCCGTCGTGTGCGAGCGGAGATTGAGGCCCTGCCCGAGGAATACCGCGCAGTGCTGATGCTGCGCGACGTGGAAGATCTGGACACGGCCGAGACATCGGTGGTACTGGGGATTTCCGAGAGCGCCGTGAAGACCCGCCTTCACCGTGCCCGTCAGGCGCTGCGTGCGAAGCTGGACATGGTCGTTCGCGGCGTCAACCCGCAGGAGGCTGCGGAGTGAAGTGCCCTGGTCCATCCTGTCAGGAGATCTGCGAGTTTCTGTCCGACTTCGTCGACGGCCAGATGTCCCAGCCGCGCCGCATCGCCTTTGAAGCTCATCTCAAGGCTTGTCCGCCTTGTGCCGAGTACATGAAGCAGTTCGCGCTGACCATCAAGCTCAGCAAGAAGTGCTGTTGCCCGGGCAAACCCGAGTTGCCGGTGCCTGATGATCTGATCAACGCTGTGTGCAGCGCCATGCAGGCTGACAAGCCCGCTCAAGCGGGTGAATCCAGTTGCTGCAGCAGCAAGAAATCTTCAACGGACCCGCGCAAATCATGACGGCATCCCATCGCGTTGACGCATGACAGAAGTTGATTGCGTCGCTCGTTCCGGGCGTGTATCTGGTCGGTCGGTGGTCGGTCGGTGGCCCGCTGTTTGCGAACAGACCACGACCAACCATCCGGTAGTCGCCGGCAGGTATTTGCAATAGCCGCGAGATTGTCGCGCAGGTTTGCAACCGCGGATCTGCAAGGCCCGTTGGCGTCACGGACATGTGTGATGCATCAGGGAAACACCTGTTCGTACAAAGATTGTCTGAATTGCTGCAATTCGTTCTTGGACGATTGCCCATCTGCGGGTAGACTGGCACTAGGGTTTGCGAAACACCTGTTCTTGAAGGAGAGAAGACATGAAGATTGCGATCATCACCGCTCTTGCGGGCTTTGCTGCAGTTGCTGCAGCCCAGGTCACGCCCAACAACGGCGACATCATTTTCACCAGCCAGCAGGCCAACGCCATCAAGCTGATTTCGGGCACCACGCCCGGCGGCGCGACGACGCTCTACGCCTCGTCGAACCCCATGACCCAGTACACGGGCATCAGCCTCGCGCCAGACGGCAACTACTACGTCGGCGATGGTCGCGTTTCGGGCCTCAACCCCAATGACGCCGGCATCACCCGCGTCAACAACATCTTCAGCGGCTCCGCCAGCGTGACCCCCATCACCGTTGGCAACCCCCTGCAGAACCCCGTCAATCTCGTGTGGAGCACCGACGCCAACCGTTTCATCGTCGTCAACAGCCCCGCCGGCCCCCAGTTTCCGCAGCCCTTTGACGGCATCTTCGGCGTCACCACTGGCGGCGCGATCAATACCTACTTCAGCGAAGGCGCCATGACCGAACCCCGCCCGCGTTACAACGGCGGCTTCGGCATCGTGCAGGATCCTCGCCCCGGTTCGCGTGACTTCCTGGTCACCACCATCAACGGCGGCGTGCAGAACGACCCCAGCTCCCCCTTCCCCTTCGATAACGAAGCCTCCGCCGTCTGGCGTCTGTCGTTCAACCCCGCGTCAAACAGCTACAGCCTGGGCACGGCCCCTTTGGTTGACTTCTCACCCAGCGTCACGGGTTTCACGGGCTTCTATAACACCCGCGGCATCGCCGCCGTGCCGGGCACCAACTCGTTCTATACGACCGACCTTGTCGCCGGCGTGATCAACAAGGTCAACATGGACAGCTCGGGTAACTTCCAGTCCATCCAGACGATCCTCACCGGCCTCAACCAGCCCGAGAGCATCATCTATAACCCCTTCACCAACCAACTCGTCTTCGATGAGCGTGGTGATCTGACCGCCAGCCAGATCTCGACCGTCAACCTCGACGGCACGGGCCGCGTCGTCCTCTACGCCGGCGAACACGCCCGCGGCTTCGCCATCGTCCCCAGCCCCGCCTCCGTGGCTCTGCTGGGTCTGGGCGGCCTGCTCGCGACCCGCCGCCGCCGCGCCTGAGTCAGTCAGTAAGCTTGCATGAAAAAGCCCCGGCACTGCCGGGGCTTTTTTCGTTGGGGGGCGGGGACGGAGAGCGGAGAGCGGAGAGCGGAGAACGGAGAACGGAGAACGGAGAACGGAGAACGGTGAACAGTGAACGGTGAACAGATGGAGAATGCGCCTGCTGTTCTCTGTTCTCTGTTCTCTGTTCTCCCCCCTCAACGCTCGCGAATCTCAATCGAGCCGTTGCTGGTGTCCATGACGCTGGGGTCACCTTCGCCGAACTCGACGCGGGCGGAGGACTTCTTGACTTCAACCTTGGTGGCTCGCTGGGAGGTGGCGGTGACGCTGCCATTGCTGGTGTCGGCGGTGATGGCGCCTTTGAAGGCCTTGCCCACCGTCAACTTCAGTGAGCCGTTGCTGCTGTCGAGCTTGACGGGACCGGTGGCGTCGTCGCGCAGCGTGACGTTGATCTCGCCGTTGCTTGTATCAGCCTGCACGTTGCCCACGTTGGTGAGCGTGATGGCGCCATTGCTCGTATCGGCATGCACCGGGCCGTCGTGATCGCTGATGACGATCTCGCCGTTACTGGTGTCGGCGACGAACTTGCCCGCAAAGCCGCTGGCGCGAATCTCGCCGTTGCCGGTTTCGAGGTGCAGCCCGATGGCGTCGGGAATCTCGATGCGCAGCGATGCACCTTCATACATGCGGCGCTTGCCGTCGGGCCAGTTGATGCTCACGGTCAGTTGGCCGTCGCCGTCGCGCGACAGTTTCAGCGTCGCGGCTTCCAGCCGAGCCTTGTCGCGACCGGACAGCTCGGCGGAGACGCGCACCTGCTTGTCGCCTGACTTCACGACTTCAATGCGGCCGTTGCCGGTTTCCACGCGCAGCGGCTTGCCCGCGACGTGTTCGATCTCACCCGTCACCGAGTGCTTGACGCGATCACCCACCAAGCCCATCGCGCCGTTGCCAGCGACGACGCAGCCGCCCACGCATGCGGTCATGCCCAGCGCCATGAAGAACAGCACGCCACCAAAGACACCCAGCACGATTTGATGAGCCTTGACCGCCATGTGAAACCTCCAATTCCCGTGGCTGGGTTATTCGGGATGGTGCTGCCCGAGTTTCACGTTCGTGTGTGAGGGGTCTATCTTCTCCGGCTCTCCAGCCGCCGTGTTCTATGGGTTGGTGGGCATCCACAGGGTTTCCGCGCAATGAGCAAGTCCTCACACAGCCTGTCTTCACAGTGGCGCACCGACTCGTCACCAACTTCTCTCGGCGAATCCATCACACGCTTCCGCGATCCCGCGAGCGCACACTTGCCGCTCCGGCCCTTTCCGGCCTATGAACGCCAGCCGACGGTGAAGGGCCCCGCCCCGCGCACCGGCAAATTCGCGCCGAAGGCCAAGCCCAAGTTCGGCTTGCAGGCGGGCTGGCATGTCATCACCGTTGACATCGAACCCGGCACAAGTCTGTATGGCACGGGCGAGCAGGCCGGCCCGCTGCTGCGCAATTGCATCACCAAAACGCTGTGGAACACCGACGCGTTTGACTACAACGACAAGTCGCCCAGCATCTATCAGAGCCATCCGTGGGTGCTGGCGGTTCGCAAAGACGGCAGCGCGTTCGGCGTGATCTTTGAAACCACCGCGCGGCTGGTCATCAATCTCAAGCAGGGCATTACGGCGATGCTCAAGACCCGCCGCGGCATTCCTGCGCCAGCGGTGACGATCATCGAAGGTGAGACGCCCCAGCGTGTGCTGCAAGCGCTGGCGAGCATGACCGGTCACATGCCGCTGCCGCCCCTGTGGGCCATTGGCTACCACCAGTGCCGCTGGAGCTACGAGCCCGTTGCGCAGGTGCGCGAAATCGCGAAGGGCTTCCGCGATCGCAGCATCCCCTGCGATGTCATCTGGCTCGATATCGACTACATGCAGGGCTTCCGCTGCTTCACGTTTGACAGTGAGAAGTTTCCCAAGCCCGAGCAACTCTTCAGCGATCTGCACGACGACAACTTCAAAGTCATCTGCATGATCGATCCAGGGCTCAAGGTGGATCCGCAGTACAGCGTGTTTGCGGCGGGCCTCGCGGGTGATCACTACGTGAAGACGCGTGATGGCCAGAACTTCGTGGGCGAAGTGTGGCCCGGTGACTGCATGTTCCCTGACTTCACGCGGGCGCGCACGCGTGAGTGGTGGGCTGGCTTGTACGCCGAGTTCATCGAAACCGGCATCGACGGCGTGTGGAACGACATGAACGAGCCCGCCGTCTTCAAGGGCGTGCAGAAGAGCATGCCCGCGCACAACCGCCACGACGCTGATACCGAGTTGGGCGGACCCGGCGAGCACGAAGACTACCACAACATCTACGGCATGCAGATGGCACGCGGCACGCGCGAGGGGATTCTCGCGGCCAAGCCCGATGTGCGCCCCTTTGTGCTGACACGCGCGAACTTTCTTGGTGGCCAGCGTTACGCCGCGATGTGGACCGGTGACAACCGCGCAAGCTGGGACCATCTCAAGTGGTCCATCAGCATGGCGCTCAACATGGGGCTCTCCGCGCAGCCGTTTGCAGGGCCCGACATCGGCGGATTCGTTGGCGAGAGCGAGCCGGTCATGTTCGCGCGATGGATGGGCATCGGCGCATTGCTGCCCTTCGCTCGCGGGCACAAGATCAAAGAAGCGAAGATGAGCGAGCCATGGATGCTGGGCTCGGCGTGCGAACGCACGTGTCGGCTCGCGCTCGAGCGGCGCTACCGGTTGCTGCCTCACTTCTATTCGTTGTTCCGCGAGGCCAGCGTGACGGGCATGCCCGTTGTGAGGCCCGCGTTCTTTGCCGATCTGACAAACCAGCGGCTGCGCACGGAAGATGCCAACTTCTTGCTGGGTGACGATGTGCTTGTGCGGTGTGATGTGCTGCCGCCTCACAAAGATGGCACGCGCGTCGGCCCTCGTGGTGAACTGCCCAAGGCCACGAGCGGCATCTGGAAGCAGTTTGATCCGCTTGCGATCGGCAACAGCGCGCATACGAGCGGCGCGACCCACGATCAGGACTTGCCTGAACTCTGGCTGCGCCCCGGCGCGGCCATTGCGGTCTTTGCCGGTGGCAAGCCGCCACAAAGCACGAAGGAGTATCTGGAGCGGCTGGCGGCAGGCGAGGAACTGACGCTGCTGGCGAACTTTGATGCGCAGGAGCGAGCGACATGCACCGTGTACATGGACGCGGGCGATGGTTTCGGCTTTGAGAAAGGTGACTACGCCCTCGCGACGTACACCCTGCTGCGCCAACACGGCAAGATTCACATCACCTGTGTGAAGCAAGGTTCGCGGCAGATTGACATTCGCCAGGCGCAGGCGCTGTGAACATGAAATCGCTTTCGCGCTCGCACTGCGGCGGCGTGCGTTCGTAAACTCGCGCATGCCTCCGCACGACATGCTCCGCAGATTGCGACAGTTTCACGAAGGCGTGCTCCTCTTCAGCGACGTGAGTGAGTCCGTCCGCTTTGTGCTGGACCCCATGAGCGGCCAGCCCGTGCTGCCCGTGCCCGCGTTCGCGCTCGATGTGGATGATGTCAAACTCTGTCTACCCGATGACGGCTTTGACAACCCCGAGTGCCTGCAGGTCGCGGGCGTCGCCAAGGAACTGAATCCGCATGTGGAGGAAGCGTGCGACCGTCACCTCGCATACTTCGGCAAGCCCGCCCACTCGCGCTTTGCTCGCATTGAAGTGGAAAGCGTGAAGCGGCTGGATGATGTGATCGATGGCGACCTGGTGCGCTTGGCGAATCCGTTTCGCAAGCACGAAGGCGCGTTGTGCAAGTTCGCCAACGCCAACCCCGCCGCCATCGCCGACGCGTGCGAACGCGTCTTGGGCACGCGGCCCGACAAGCCGCTGGTAGTGGGCGTGGACCCCTGGGGCCTGGACATCCGCGCGACGTTCGGCATCATGCGGCTGGAGTTTGCGACCTTGGCGAGTACGGAGGAAGAGGCGCGGGGGATGATGGCCGCGCTGTTGCAACCCGGAACTGGTCGCTAGTTGATTTGCAGAGCATCTCAGCCACGTGATGCGTTGGCCGAGCCCATGCCCGTACTACCGAAGCCGCCGGTGCCGCGTTGGGTCGTCTCGAGCGAGTCAACTTCACGAATCGCTGGCTGCACCACCGGCGCGATAACCAGTTGGGCGACGCGCATGCCCGGCGTGACTTCGAACGGTTCTTTGCCGAGGTTGATGAGGGCGACTTTCAGTTCGCCGCGGTAGTCGCTGTCGATGGTGCCCGGAGCGTTGGGCACCGTGACGCCGAACTTGGTGGACAGGCCCGAGCGTGGGCGGACCTGACCCTCAAAGCCAGCCGGAATCGCCAGCGCCCAGCCGGTGGGGATAAGCACGATCGCGCCGGGGGCGATGGTCAGTGGCGCGGGCAGGCAGGCAGACAGGTCCATGCCGGCCGAACCCGTGGTGGCATATGCCGGCAGCACGGCGGCGGGCGACAGACGCTGGAAGCGCAACGTGGGGGCCAAGGCCGGCGCGGGAGCCGGGGCGGGGACGAGTTGCGAAACAGTCTCAACGACCGGCAGCGGGTTGCTCACACCGCAACTCCGTGCGACTGCCAGTGGACCCGGCGAACCACGATGTCGCCCTCAGGCTTGTCGATCTGTTCGAGCACACGGTCGTAGCAGGCGATCATGCGGCGGGTTTCTTCGATAGCCCGCTCAAGGCTGTTGTGGCCGGTGACTTGCTTGTACAAGTCCGTGCCGCCTGTCAATTCCTTCAGTTCCCCCGTCAATTGCTCGAGCAGCCGCTCCGCTTGCTGACGAGCTTCCAAGGCTTCGAGCCTCAAAGTTTGAACGTCGCGACGCGCATCTTCCATGGCGGTCAATCCTCGGGAGGCAGTTGCCGGCGGACCGTCCGCTGGCGGGCCTTCATTGTACCTTCAAGCAGCCGCCGTGTGACCGGGGGGAAGGTCCGGTGTTTTGTTGGTATTTTGATAGGGTGCGACCGGTTCAAAACCTGGGATGTAGCGGCGAATGGCAGCGCGAACGACGGACTTCTCGACGGCGGTCCGCATGGCGGAGAGGTCGGCGATCATCGCGGGGATGTCGATCTCGGCGCCGGCTTCTTTGCCCAAGGCGAAGATGCCGGGGTATTGACCGGGGACGAGGGTGTCGGTGCGATAGGCGAGCTCTTCGTGCAATTTTTCACCCGGGCGGGCACCGGTCAGGTTGATGTCGATGGTGGGGCCGTCGGCCAGTAGATCCGGCTGGACGGCCAGAGTTCCCGAGGTATCGACGACTTTGGGCTCGTAGCCGTGGAGGCGACAGAAGCGCTGGGCGAGGTCGAGGATGCGGATGGGGTCGCCCATGTCGAGGACATAGACCACCGGCTTGGTGGGCTGGGCGGGGATGGACCCGGATTGGATGACCAGGCTGGCGGCCTCGTGGATGGTCATGAAGAAGCGCGTCATGCGCGGATCGGTGACCGTGATGGGGCCACCTTCGGCGAGTTGCTGGCTCCAGATGGGCAGGACGCTGCATGCGCTGCCTAAGACGTTGCCAAAGCGGACGATGGCGAACTGCGTTTGGCGGGCGGGGCCTTGCTGGCCGGCGAGGTGCTGGACGTAGAGCTCGGCGAGGCGCTTGGTGGCGCCCATCGCGCTGGTGGGGTTGACGGCTTTGTCGGTGGAGACGAAGACGAAGCGTTCGGCACCCACCGCTTGGGCGGCGTCGGCGATGGACTTGGTGCCGAAGACGTTGTTGGTCACGGCGTGGGCGGGGTGGTCTTCCATGAGCGGCACGTGCTTGTGGGCAGCGGCATGGAAGACGGCGTGGGGCTTGAGGTTGGCGACGATGCGCAAGGTGGCGTCGGCATCGACGACATCGTGCAGCACGGCTTTGCGCTGGATATGGGGGAAACGCTTGGCGATCTGGCGGTCGATCTCGAAGAGTGAGTTTTCGCTGCGCTCCATGAGGACCAGCAGGCTGGGGTTGAAGGTGGCGCAGATGCGGGTGATTTCGCTGCCGATGCTGCCACCCGCTCCGGTGATCAGGACGCGCTTGTTCTCGATTGCGCTGCGGACGAGCTTGCGGTCGATGCCGTAGGGGGTGCGGCCGATGAGTTCGGCCATGTTGAGGCTGGTGGGGGCGAGGCGGCTCTCGAGGAGGCTGACGGGGGGCTTGGCGAGCAGGTCGTGGAGGGTGGGAACGAAACGCTCGGCGATGTTGAGGCCGCGGAGGGTTTCGCGCACTTTGCTGATGAGGGCGCGTTCGCTTTGGGGAAGGCTGACGATGGCGGCGGTGAAGGGCTGCTGGGCGTGGAGATTGGGCAGGGTGGAGAGGGTGCCCAGCATGGGCAGGCCAGCGATATCGTCGATGTGGCTGAGGTCGACCTCGTGCTCGGGGCCGTCGGTGACGACGATGCAGCCGATGTGCTGGGGCAGCATGTGCGACAGCGCGAGCTGACCGGCAAGGGCGGCGAGGCTCTCAACCGTGCCGATGAGCACGGGGTGGAGCCAGAGGGCAGCGTCGGCGGTGCGGGCGAGGGTGATGGGGGTCATGGGAGGAAGGGGGACGGAGAACGGAGAACGGGAACGTTCTGAAGCGACAACTTGGTGTCATCGGTCAGGGTGTGACGCGGGCTTTGAGAAGGGGTGGGGGTGTTTGCTATGCTGGGGGATGGACGCGCAGAAACGGACAACGTGGGGGATTCGACGACTGGAACGGGTGGCGGAGCGGCATGTTGCGCAGTTGGCGGATGTGCTCATGGACTGCGTGGAGGGTGGGGCGTCGATTGGGTTCATGCTGCCGTTAACGCGGGAGCGGGCCGTGACGTTCTGGCAGCGGGTGGCGAAGGCGGTCAACGAGGGGCGGCGACTGATTCTGGTGGCCGAGGATGAGCAGGGCATCTGCGGAACGGTGCAGCTTGTGCTGGATATTGCGGAGAACCAGCCGCATCGGGCGGACTTGGTGAAGCTGCAGGTGCATTCACGGGCGCGGCGGCGCGGGCTGGGCGCGGCGCTCATGCGTGAAGCGGAGCGGCATGCGCGGCTGGAGCAGCGCAGCGTGCTGGTGCTGGACACGGTGACAGACAGCGACGCAGCGCGGCTGTACGGAACGCTGGGCTGGGTGCGCGTGGGGGATATTCCTGACTACGCCCTGTTTCCGGATGGGAAGCTGTGCAGCACGACGTACTACTACAAGCACGTGGTGTAACGCGCGGCGTGTCAGGGGCGGCGCAGGACGATCAGCGACTGATCTTGCGAGAGCAGGGTGAGGCTGCGGGTGGTTTGGTTGGTGATGTCGTAGGTGGTGGGGGCTGCGGGCACCGGGGTGGTAGCAGCGGCGTTGGCGGGCGGTGTTGCGGGAGCGGGCGGGGCGTCGGGGGTCAGGGTGATGCGCTGGGCATCGCGCTTCCAGGTGCCGCGCTGGAGCTGGGTGCCCTCATCGAGGAAGTAGTGGCCATCGGCGAGCAGCACGAAGGTGAAGACCTTGCCAGGGGTCGCGGCGATCCAAGAGCCGACGAGTTGATCGCGCGGTTGGCGTGCGGCGG